>ERZ772979.8-NODE-8-length-205031-cov-20.413541_pt1 | contig 205031 bp, 153 predicted proteins | sample MGYA00511130_ERZ772979 | MGnify/ENA primary metagenome ERZ772979 (study PRJEB29015, sample SAMEA2738103) | human oral metagenome | biome: human oral; feature: human-associated habitat; material: saliva | place: China | collected 2186 ...
TGCTGGATTGCTATCATCCTGACTAGTCTTGGCATGCAATTACTCATCGGTATTTACTAAGAAAAAAGGGAGCCTAAAGGCTACCTCAGAACGTAGACAAATCAGATGGATTTTGGACTGTCATTGGCTCGCTTTCTCAAGAACAGCTGAAGGAAAAAGGGCTACTGAAATAACCCCATAACCATTGAGAAGCCACATGTGTTTCGAAAAGCCACCAAAGAAGTGGCTTTTCGAAACACATGTGGCTTCTCGGCGCATAGGTATCAGCGCATAGGTATCGGCGCATGGCGTCTTCCGTAAAATGGTTGTATGGCTAAGAAAACTAAAGGTAAGAAGAGCGGCGCAGCAACCGCCGCCGTAGCACTGCTGACCGAGACGAACACCCCCTTCCAGATGCGCGAATACGAGCACGTTGAGGGCGTCACCTCCTTCGGTGAAGAAGCCGCGAAGAACCTCGGCGCCTCCGAAGAGCAGGTGTTCAAGACCCTGCTGATCGTGCATGAGAAGGATTTCGCGGTCGCAATCGTGCCGGTCTCTGGCAAGCTGAACATTAAGGCTGCCGCGGCGGCCCTGGGTTGGAAGAGCGCCTCCATGTGCGACCCGAAGGTCGCTGAGCGCCGCACCGGCTACGTAGTGGGCGGTATTTCTCCGCTGGGCCAGAAGACCCCCTCCCCCACCCTGCTCGATGAGTCTGCGCAGCTTTTTGACACGATCATGGTTTCTGGCGGTAAGCGCGGCCTGGACGTTGAGCTCGCCCCGGACGACCTGCTGAAGCTCACCAACGGCAAGTACGCTGACATCCGTGCTTAGTCCGCGTGTAACGGGAATAATCCGCCCGGCCGCGGCGTTACATATGCCGTAAGAGCCTGGGCATGAGAGCAAACTGAAGGAGTCATGATGGGCAATTCGCTACCCGGCGTGGGTGCTATCGCCAAGAACTGGCGTGAAGTGCTCAAGCCTGAAGAGTACGCTGTTCTGCGTGAGGGCGGCACCGAGCGCGCATTCAGCGGCAAGTACTGGAACACTCACACGGAGGGTGTGTATTCTTGCCGTGCCTGCGGTACGGAGCTGTTCCGTTCCGATCAGAAGTTCGATTCGCATTGTGGTTGGCCGTCGTTTTTCGCGCCGCTGGCTGAGGACCGTGTGCGTTACTTGGAGGACACGACCTTCGGTATGCGCCGCGTGGAGGTGCGTTGCGCCGCCTGCGATTCGCACCTGGGTCACGTGTTTGAGGGTGAGGGCTACCCGACTCCCACGGATTTGCGGTATTGCATTAATTCGGTGTGCTTGACGCTGGCCCCCGCGGGTGAAGCCGCGGCTAATAAAGCACAGCCGGGTGAAGCACAGCCCGGTGATACCCCAGCTGACGAGGCGTAAGCCGCCGAATAAACCCAGGCAATGCCCCCTCACGGGCGTACCGGTGAACCCCTTATTGTGAGTCTCTCTAAATTCGAGGCTTTAAGCTCGGGCGGGTAGAATGGCGTAGTGCCTTCGCGGGCACACCACCCCGCCCGGGCTCATGTTTGCTCGGGCGTGCGCCTACCCGGGCATTTGGCCCATCGTATGGGCGCGTCGAATCAGACAGAGGAAAAGGATTGAGTGCATGAGTACCGCAGCTGAACAGAATGCCGCAGGCACCCCTCAGCTGACCCTTAACGGTATCGAAGTTCCGGACGTTGTTCCTCTGGAGGCCCCTTCCGCACCGATTCCGACTCTCATCACCACTGAGAGCGGGTTGCGTCGTGCTGCTGAGCAGTTGGCGGCGGCGTCCGGCCCGGTGGCTGTTGATACAGAGCGTGCCCAGGGCATCCGCTACGGTTCGCGTGCTTTTTTGGTGCAGCTCAAGCGTGAAGATCAGCTGTACCTAATTGACCCTGAGGCGTTTAAGGATTTGCGCCTTATTAACGATGCTCTGGCGGATGCTGAGTGGGTTATTCACGCCGCGATTCAGGACTTCCCGAGCCTGGACATGCTCGGTATGCGCCCGAACCGTCTGTTTGATACGGAGCTTGGTGCGCGTCTTGCCGGTCTGGAGCGTGTGAACCTGGGTGCGACCGTTGAGGAGCTGCTCGGCTATAAGCTGGCGAAGAAGCACTCGAAGGAAGACTGGTCGCGCCGCCCCCTGCCGGAGTCCTGGCTGAACTATGCACTGCTGGACGTTGACGTGCTCATTGATTTGCGTGACGCGTTGGAGGAGCTACTCCGCCAGCAGGGTAAGCTGCAGTACGCCCTGGAGGAGTTCGAGTACCTGTGCAAGACCCCGGTGAAGGATCCTACGGATCAGCCGGAGCGTTGGCGTAAGACGAAGGGCCGCACGATGTTGCGTTCGGTCAAGCAGCTGACGGCGCTGCGTAACCTGTGGCTTGAGCGTGACTCGCTGGCGCGTAAGAAGGACGTTGATGCGAAGCGTCTGCTGCCCGACTCCGCGATTGTGGAGGCGGCACGCACCATGCCGCGTAACGTGCCCGCCATCATGGCGATTCCCGGTTTTCAGACGCGTGGTTTGCGTCGTGAGGGCCCGCGTTGGGTGCGTGCTATTGCCGCGGCGGCACGCGGTGAGAACGCCGTACCGTTCACTTTGCCGTCGACTGCCCCGCCGCCGTTGAAGGCGTGGGAGTCTAAGCGCCCCGAGAACTTGGCGCTGTTCACCGAGGTTCGTCAGGCGATTGATGAGCTGTCGGAGAAGCTGACCATTCCGGCGCAGAACCTGATCACGACCGATTATGTTCGCCGCCTCTGCTGGGAGCCGCCGGCTCGTTTTGACGAGCAGACCCTGCGGGATGCGCTCGCCGAGTACGGTGCGCGTTCGTGGCAGACTGGTCTGGTTGCCCCCGTGATTGCACCGATTTTTGCCCGCCATCTGGGGTAGATTTCTCTAACGTTGAATAGATGTGTGTGCCGGTTGGGTGTGTTGCTGATGCGACTGCCCGACCGGCATTTTGTGTGCCTCGGGAGTTTGTCCCGGTAGTTTGCCTCAGCAGTTTGTCTCCGGTGCAAACGCGAACCAAGCTTAGCCTGCTCTCATTCGATTTTTGTCCCAAACCAGCATAGGGTGGAGAGAGTACACGAAAGGAACCACCATGCCCGCACCCAACGGATGCTGCCGCTCTCAGAAGGCATGCGCCTCCCCCGCTACTGAATCCGCAACCGTCGACACCGCAGTCGATACCGCAGAGAATGAATCTTCTGCTCGCGTCTTTTCCCGCCGCGCGACCCTCGTCACCGGTGCCGTTGCATCCGGTGCGCTGCTCGCCTCCTGCGCTGAAGGTGACTCCAACGTTACCGCGCCCGAAGGCACCGTTGAGGTGGGTTCCGCCTCCGCAGTGGGCGTGGGCAAGGCGGCACGTCTGACCCACGGTTCCACGACCGTTATCGTGTCCAAGCCGTCTTCGGGCGAATACAAGGCGTTCAGCACCGTGTGCACCCACCAGGGCTGCCAGGTGCAGGTGCAGGATTCTAACCGCATCGTGTGTCCCTGCCACGGTTCCGAGTTTGCTGTAGCTGACGGCTCGGTCGTGCACGGCCCCGCGGAGTCGCCCCTTGCCAGCTACCCGGTGCAGGAGAAGGGCGGCAAGCTTTTCGTTAGCGGTACCGGCAACTCCTAAAACCGGCGGTTCAGAACCTACGTACAGCACAACCTCCATACGGCAAGGCCCCGCCCATCACAATCGATGGGCGGGGCTTTATGCTGTCTGATGGTGCCCGCGGCTACTGATGCTTGCTATTGCGGCGCGCTACTCAGAGAAGCTTAGGCGGCACTCAGGAACGACCGCTTAGCGGGTGTGACGCGGCTTCTGGCCCTCTTCACGAGCGAACGGAACCTTATCGCCAGCCAGCTGCGCACGCAAATCCGCGATAATGGTTTCCGCGGTCAGGCCGACCTCCTCCAGAATCTGCTCGCGAGAAGCGTGCGGAATGAACTCCGCAGGAAGACCCAGCTCGCTCAGCGCGGTATCCACGCCAGCCGCACGCATTTCCTGGCGGATGCGCGAACCCACACCACCGGAACGCACGCCGTCCTCAATGGTCACCACGATGCGGTGATCACGAGCCAGCTCAACGACCGAAGACGGCACCGGCATCACCCAGCGCGGGTCAACCACGGTGGACTGGATGCCCTCGGCGGCAAGCACCTTGGAGGCTTCCAGAGCCACGCGAGCCATAGCGCCCACGGCAACGAACAGCACGTCACGCTGACCGGTCTCCGGGTGGGGTTCGCCGGTGCGTGCCAGCACGTCCACGCCATCGCTACGGCGCTCCAGGGCGGGAATGTCCTCGCCCACGGAGCCCTTCGGGTAGCGAATCACGGTCGGTGCGTCGTTGATAGCGACAGCCTCACGCAACTCTTCGCGCAGGGTCGCGCCATCACGCGGAGCCGCCAGGTGCAGACCCGGAATGAACTGTAGCATCGCCAAATCCCACATGCCGTGGTGGCTTGCGCCGTCCGGGCCGGTAATGCCGGAGCGGTCCAGCACCACGGTCACGCCCGCCTTGTGCAGGGCAACGTCCATGAGCAGCTGGTCAAAGCCGCGGTTCAGGAAGGTTGCGTAGAGAGCAACCACCGGGTGCATGCCGCCGTACGCCAGGCCTGCACTCATCGCCACGGCGTGCTGCTCAGCGATACCTACGTCAATAACGCGCTCGGGGTGGCGCTTCTGGAATTCGCGCAGACCCACGGGAATGAGCATCGCGCCGGTAATACCGACGACGTTCTCCTGCTCATCCGCAATATCTGCGATTTCGCTGCCAAAGACACCGGTCCACGACTCAGAGGTGCTGGTCGAAACATCCTCACCGGTCAGCGGGTCAATCTGGCCCACCGCGTGGAACTGGTCGTCCTCATTCGCGCGGGCGGGCGCGTAACCGTGACCCTTCTCGGTAATGGCGTGCACAATCACCGGGCCGGCATAGTTCTTCGCCGCGGTCAGTGCGTTCTCCACAGCCTGCTGGTCGTGGCCGTCAATCGGGCCCACGTACTTCATGCCCAGGTCTTCAAAAATGCCCTTGGGCACGACGACGTCCTTAATGCCCGCCTTCATGCCGTGCAGGCCGCGGTACACCATCTGACCGACGGGGCCGCCACGCTGCAGACCGATGCGCACCGCATCCAGAGCGTTGTCGTAGCGGTGATCGAGGCGCACGCGATCCACCTGCTGCTGCACACCGTGCTTGAGCTCAGAGAGCTGGTTCGCGAAACCGCCAATGGTCGGCGCGTAGGAACGGCCGTTATCGTTGACCACAATCACGACCTTGCGGGTGCGGTCGGCAGCAATATTGTTCACAGCCTCCCACGCCATGCCGCCGGTCAGCGCGCCGTCACCAATGAGGACCACGGTGTAGCGGTCATCTTCACCGTTGAGCTTGTGCGCGCGAGAAATACCGTCAGCCCACGAAATCGAGCTGGAGGCGTGCGAAGACGCAATAATGTCGTGCTCAGACTCGCCACGATCCGGGTAACCCGACAGGCCACCCTTCTGACGCAGAGTCTTAAACGCGTGACGACCAGTCACCAGCTTATGCACATAGGACTGGTGGCCGGTGTCGAAAAGAATGTTGTCCTTGGGAGATTCGAAGACACGGTGAATGCCGAGGGTCAGCTCCACAACGCCCAGGTTCGGACCCAGGTGACCGCCGGTCGCCGACACGTTCGTCACGATGAACTGGCGGATTTCCTTAGAGAGCTCCTCCAGCTGCTCGTAGCTGAGGTTCTGCAGGTCCGCCGGGGACTGAATACCCGGGAGCAACTTGGCAGTGGCACCATTGCCAATGCTGTAGTCGGCGGTGGGTGCGCCACCGGCGGCGCTATTCGGGGTCTCCTCCTGCGGCAATGCGTTTTCAGCGGACATACACCCACACTCCTCAAGGTCGGGGCACGGCTCATTCCGTGCGTTGGTTCTTCAATGATTCTACCGTTTACGGTGCCAAAAAGCAGATTTATGCGCCCGCAGAGCAAGACGCACCGGGTTGAACGAAAACGGCCTGAAATAACCCCTAGTGGGCAGGCTGGTGAACAGCCCAACCCGCCCAACACGGCGATTATTTGCTTCTTTGTTACGGGGCTACTAGCCTCGCGCTACTCTCCGCGCTACTTGGTGCGGCGGCGGCGCGGACGAGGCTTCGCCGGGGCACGCTCAAAAAGCGCCACCGACTCCACGTGATGCGTATTCGGGTACATATCGAACGCCCGAAGCTGCACCATGTCCCAACCCAGCTCACGCAAAATACCGGTGTCACGACCCAGGGCTGCCGGGTCGCACGCCACGTACAGAATACGCTTGGGGTCCAGCGCATCCAGGCGTTCCAGAGTGGTTCGATTCGCGCCCTCACGGGACGGGTCAAGGACCACCGCATCAATGGCGGGGATTTCGCCAAATTCAAGGGCGGTCTTCAAGTCCACCAGGTGGCGTGCCACATCACCGCGAATCACCTCGATGCGGGTGTCCGCAGAGTTCTCAGTGCGGGAGCAACCATCCGGCGCAAAGTTCGAGCGCGCATCCTTATGGGTCACAGGGGAGCCCTCAATACTGATGACGGTACCGGTTGCGCCCACGGCGTCCGCGAGCGCGGCGGTGAACAGGCCCGCGCCGGCGTACAGGTCGAGGGTGCATTCGCCTTCCTGCGGGCGGAGCATGGTGAGCATGGTGCCGACCATGGTGGAGGGGGCGGCGCGGTGAATCTGCCAGAAGCCGCCGGCGGATACCTGGTAGCTGAATCGGCGGGAGCCGAAGGTGACTTCTTCAGTGACGGAGCGCAGGCCCGCGCCGAGCAGCTGGTCACCTTCGGGTACGCGGCGGTAGGGGGTGTGGGAGGAGCCGGGGCGGCGGCGCTTGGGCTTGCCGTTGGAGGTGGACTGCGGCGTGAAGAAGAGCGAGATCTTGCGCTTGGCGAGCAGTCCCCAGGCGTCGGCTGCCTGCTGTTCGATGTCCTTGGCGACTTCTTCGATGGAGAAGCGCGGGTCAACGATGAACTGCAGTAGGACCCTGCCGCGGGAGGAGACGGTTGCCTCGACTTCGCGTACGCCGCGCAGGTTCAGTTTCTCAAGCTCTAGGTTACGCAGTTCGAGTGCGGCGAGGGGGAAGTCTACGACCGGTACGGGCTGGGAGGCGCGGTAGGGGTGCATACCGACGCGCCAGGTGACGGCGGGGCTCTTCTTGCCGTCGCTGTTCTGCTCGCCGTTCTTCTCTTCGCTATCTTGCGCGCGGATCTTGGTCACGTTGTAGCGCACGCGGGTACGCCAGGACAGGCCCTCGTTGTTATCGCGCAGGGGCAACTCTTCAACGATGAGGTTGGTCAGCAGGGGCGATTCGAGGGGCAGACCGCCCAGTCGGTTGATTTGGGTGCGGACGATGTCGGTCTTGTAGCGTCGCTGCTCAGCCAGGCTGATGTGGCCGTATTCCATGCCGCCGAGTAGTTCGGGTACTCCGGTTGCTGCGGCGCGTTCCTCGTCGGTTGCGAGCGCATCCGCCTGGATCCAGGGGTGGGGGCGGCGTGCCAGGGAGGGTACGGGTACGGAGATTACATCTGCGAAGTAGAAGCGGCGCTTGGGGCCGATGGCGGTGATGCGCACTTCTGCCTGTTCGCCGACGACGCCGTGACGCACGAAGATAACGCCCTGTTCGGTGCGCGCTACGAAGGCGCCGCCGTGTGCGGGTGCCTCACAGGTGACGGTGAGGGTCTGCCCGACGCTGTATCCGTCTACGTTGTTGGAGGCGGCAGGCGTGGTAGCAGTGTGGGTCACAGCATTGTCTCCTAAAGAATCACTTAATGTAAACTATTTTACACCGGATTGTGCCTTTGCTCCGATTCCGACGCCCCCGCATGGGGCGCCTCATCCATTGCAAAAGGCAAAGTCCAGGCGCTATGCGGGGTGCTCAAGCAAAGTTACGGGGCAATTGACCGGGCTCGGCGCTGGGCAATCATACTGGGCACCAGGCAAATATTTCTGGGCGCTGGGCAATCATGCTGAGCGCTGGGCAATTATTACGGCTGGCGTTTCTTCTCGCGCGCCACAGCGTCCGCCTCGTGCAGGCGACCGCGGTACACCGCGTGGCGGTTGCTCTGAATCAGCTCGCGGCCACCACCGGCTGAACGAGTAATCTTCGGGGCGACAGCTTCCGTTGGGCCTTCTGCTTCTACCGTTGATTCTTCGCTTTGTAAACGCTGATCAAAAATCTCATCATACACCTCATCCTCGTGCATCGCCCAGGGCACGGTCGCCGTCATGACGCCCGGCTCGTGCAGAAGCGCCTGCTTGAGGCGGCGCACCGTGCGGCGGTGCAGAATACGCTGCCACCAGTGCTTCACCACAAACTCCGGCAGGTACACCACCAAAATATCGCGCGGTGACTTCTTGCGGCGGCGGCGAACATACGAAACGACAGCCTCCACCGTGTCACGGTACGGCGAATCAATCACCGACAGCGGCACCGGAATGCCCAGGGCGTACCAGCGTTTCTTCACAATCTCCAGGGCGGCGCGGTCATTGTTGACCGTTAGCGCCTCAATCGTGGAGGGGCGGCCGGCACGCGCATACGAGAGGGCACGAACCGCCGGGCGGCGCACACGCTCCACGTACACGATGGCGTGCACACGCGAAGGCAGGGCCGCCACATCCGCGACGGATTCGGCGTTCAGGGGGATGTCCAGGGCGGCATCCACAGCATCGTAGTGGCGGCGAGTCACAACCATACCTCCAACCATCAGGGCAATCATTCCAAGGGAGAGCCACGCACCGGCGGCGAACTTCGTCACCACGATGGTGACCAGCACCGCAGTGGTTACGACCACACCCACCGTAGAGACCGCAATATCACGTAGCAGGGCGCGGCGCGGCATCTGTGCGAGAGTAATACGCAGCAGGCGCATGCGGTAACGCACCACCGCCAGCTGCACCAGCATCATGGACAGGCACATGCCCACAATGTACAGCTGAATCAGCGAGTACACGTCCGAACCGAAAATGCAGGTGAGGAAAATTGAGAATGCCGACAGCGCCAGCACACCGTTCGCGTACAGGCCGCGTGAATCCACGCTGCGGAAGAATACCGGCAGGTACTGGTAATCAGCCAGCGACGAGGCAATCACCGGGAAGCCCGTAAACGCCGTCAGCGAGGCAATAATCAGCACGCCCACCGTGGCGAACACCAGCAGCTGCGCGAAGAACGGCACACCCTGATAAATCGCCAAAGCCACCTGGTACAGCGCCGGCTTCTGGTGGAAGTACTCCCCCGGCGTATGCCCGTCAATAAACAAGAAACGGGTCGTATCGTGCACCATGTGCACGCGGGTTGCCGCCGCAAAACCGAGCAGGCTCACCAGCAGGACCGAGGTGATCAGGCCCATCAGCATCATGGTGACCGCCGCGTTGTATTTCTTCGGGCGGCGGAAATACTTTACCGAATTAGAAATCGTCGAAACACCCGAGAACGCCACCAGGCCGGCGGAAAACGAACGCGCCAGAAGCAGCACCAGCGCCAGGCCCTCCAGCGAATGGGTCTCCAGCTCAGGGGCAATCACATAGGTCGCCGATTCAGCCAGCGGCAGCGTACCCGTGGCGGCACGAACCCAACCCACAATGAGGGTGATCCCCAACAGCGCCAAGAAAACGTACAGCGGCCAGTACGCAATCTTTCCCAGCAGTTGCACGCCACGCAACGCAAACAGCGTCAGGGCAATAATGAGCAGTACCGCAATGAGGGTGCGCCAATCCTGAATCTGCGGGTACAGCGCCACCAAAAACGAGGACGCCGAAGACATAGACACCGCCACCGTGAGCATATAGTCCATCAGCGAGGATGCACCCATCACGATCGAGGGCAGCGCACCCAGCTTGCGGTGCACCAGCTGAATATCGCCCTCGGAAGCAATCTGGTTGATGTTGTACCGGTACGTGCCAATCACCAGCAGACCAATCATCGCCACACCCAAACCAATCCAGGGTGAAAAAGCGAGCGCAGAAGCACCCGCGGCGGCAAGGGTCAGAATCATCTGGTCGGCGGCGTAGGCGACCGAAGAGATGCCGTCGGCACCGAAAAGAGGCAGGGCGTAGCGCTTCGGCAGCGCGACTGCCGAAAGATTTCGCGTGCTGACCGGCTGACCGGTCAGGGCGATGCGCATCCTATCCCAACGATTCCTCACGCTGTTAAGGCTATCGGTCGCGGCTTCAAAGCTCAATTTTATTCAGCCGAATAGTGGGCATTGCGAGCGGAATATCACGGAGCATCGGCGTGGAGGCTCACCCGCCCATTACACTGGTAGAGGTAGGCGGTAACGCCTTATCGACACAAAACATCAACACTCGGAGGGATGTATGCCTCACTTCGTCATTATGGGTGCCGGACGCGTGGGCGTCATGTTGGCGCGCACTCTGGAAGCTTCGGGGCATACGGTCGCCGTCATTGACCAGGACGAACGTGCTTTCCAGCCGCTGCGTAAGGGCTTTGAGGGCCGCCTGGTGACCGGTGTCGGTTTTGATGAGGACACCCTCAAGCGTGCCGGCATTACTGAGGCGTACGCTTTTGCCGCAGTCTCTTCGGGCGATAACTCGAATATTATTGCCGCCCGTGTGGCACGCGAAATGTTCAAGGTGAAGAACGTTGTGGCGCGTGTGTACGACCCGAACCGCGCCGAATTCTTCCAGCGCATGGGCATTCCCACGGTCGCTTCGGTGCGTTGGTCCACCGACCAGGTGCTGCGCCGCCTGCTACCTGAGCAGGCGCTCAAGGGCGACTTCCGTGAACCCTCGGGCCGCCTCATGCTCACCGAAATTCCACTCGACGACGGCTGGGCGGGTCACGCCCTGACCAGTATCGAACGTGCCGCCGGGGTGCGCATCGCCTACATCACCCGCTTTGGTGAGGGCATGCTCCCCCGCCCGGATTCCGCCTACCAGCAGGGCGATAGTGTGCACGTCATGATGCGCACCGACGACGTTGCGGACGTAACCCGCATTCTCTCCCGCCCGCCGCGCGTCGAAGACGAAGAAGTGGAGGCGAACTACGCCCCCGCCTCGGGCCACCGCAAGCACCCCCACGCCCCGAAGAAACCCGCCGAGCAGGCGCACAACGACGCACCCGTTACCGAGCATGAGTTCCACCTCGGTGACACTCCCCCGGAGCTGCCCGACCCCCTCGAACTCATCGGCCGCCATCGTGACCACTCGAAAGGTGAGAAGTAAGTGAAGGTCCTCATTGTTGGTGCCGGTTCCGTGGGTGCCTCCATCGCTAAAGAACTCATGATGAACGGCCACGACGTGACCATCATCGATTCCAAACCGGAAGCTAAGAAGCGCGCCGACCTGCCCGGTGTGCGCTGGCATATTGGTGACGCCTGCGAACTGTCCGTACTGCGCCAGGTGCACCCGAACAAGGCGGACGTGGTCGTTGCCGCAACCGGTGACGACAAGGCAAACCTGATGGTGTCTCTGCTGGTGCGCAGTGAGTTTGGTGTGCCGCGTACCGTGGCGCGCGTGAACAACCCGCGTAATGAGTGGCTCTTTGACGATTCCTGGGGCGTGGACGTTGCCGTGTCCACCCCGCGTCTGATGACCGCCCTCGTCGAGGAAGCCGTGGAAGTCGGCGACGTGGTGCGCCTGCTGACCCTGCAAGCTGGCGGCGCGACCCTCGCCGAGTACACCGTGCCGGATGACCACCCCGTCATCGGTTACCGCGTGGATCACGTGCAGTGGCCCGTCGATACGGTGCTCACCGCAATCCTGCGTGACGGCGCGCCGATCCCGCCCAGCGCCGACGTGGCGATTGAGGGTGGCGACGAGCTGTTCTTCATCACAACCATTGCCGGTGAGGACCAGATCCGCGCACTGTTCGCCTAAGCGTTTATGCGCAAGCTTTTGCATAGCGTTTATACGTAAGTTTTGAGGAGGCGAAAGCCCCGGTCACCCATACGGGTACCAGGGCTTTCGCTTACTTTTATGAAGCTATTTCACGAAGTTGCGGGCTGTGATTTAGCGGTTCTTGGAGCTTTCAGAATCTCCGGGCACCTCAGTTTCTTCAGCATCCAGCGCCTCGGGGTCCTCGCTCACCGGTGCCTCCTCGGGAGCCGACACACGCCACGCCAGCCACACGCCCAAAGCGTACAGCGGCAGACCCATAATCAGGCGGGTCGCGCCCAGCGCCTCCACATTATTCGCAAAATACAGGGGCACCTGCACGGCAAGGCGCAGCATCATCAGCACGGTAATAATCCAGGTCGCCAGCATGTACTGGCGCAGGCGCACCGGGTTCTGGCGCCAGCTCAGCGCCTCACCGCGAATGACCGCAAAAATCAGACCCATCAGCGGCCAACGCACCAGCATCGACAGCAGGTACGCCAGGATGTACACGCCGTTCGTCCAGAAACCAACCACAAAGTAGTCGCTCGCATTACCGGTACGGTACGCGGCAAACGCACAAATCGCCACGCCCACCAGACCGGTCAGCGCACTCACCAGCTTAGAGCCCTGCACCAGACGAATCAGCGTGAACACGCCCGCCGCAGCCAACGCCGCAATCAGGGACAGATTCAATTCCTTCGTCACGGTGAACAACACCAGGAACGCCACAGCGGGCAGGGAGGATTCCACCAGGCCGCGCCAGCCGCCAATAGCGTGCAGAATATCCACATCACCGTTGGCGGTGCGGCGCATATTCGCACCCATGGAGGCGCTCAGGCTCTGCGCCAGCTGATTTTCCTCCTGCGCCGGGTCAGCAGCCGGGCTAGTTGCGGGGTTAGCGTTCGGATCGGGCTGGGTCGAAGACTGCTCAGCGCTCATGTTTTCCCTTCTCAACAAAGAATTGCGGCACGATCTCATAGCGCGGGTTATAAATCACCGGCTGATGAGCCCTCACCGACACCACACCGGAACAGCGCAACAACGCACCGGCAAGCACACCGGGCACCATCCGCTGCCCCTGCCACTTCAGTAGCACCCTATCCCCCGGGTTGAACGGCGCATACGGCGGGAAAGACACCTCGTGAGGCTCCTGCACCGCCACGGTCGCCAAAGACGCCGTGTTCAAATGGTGCTGCTTCTCGGGGTCCTCGGATTCCTCCTCGAAATCCTCACCGGGCGGCTCCACAATCGGCATACCAATCAGCGCCAGCGGACTCGACCACTGCAGGGGCTTCGACTTAGCCACCACCAGCTCGGCACGGTACATCGGCTTATCCTGCAGCGCAGGCAGCCATACCTGCTCCACGCGTCCGGCAAGGCGTACGCGAAAGCGCTCGGGGTACCCGGGAGCAAGAATCTGCTCCTCAGGAACCGCGAGCGCACTCGGGTAGTTCGAAAACTCAGGCATTAGCCAATCTCGGTAATCTCAGGGCCGCGGCGAGGCATCGGGCGCAGCTTGCTGTGCTCGTTCTCGGTTTCTCCCTCAACGGCGGGCTCTTCCTCAGCCACAACCAGGTCGGCGGGCAGAGTCATGGGCAGCAGCTCGCGCGGCGGGCGCGGGTCGTCGCCACGGTCCACCACGACAGTGCGGAAGACTTCCTCCACGGAGGCGGCAGCCTTATCGTCACCGAGCACAGCCGCACCAGAGATGACGCCGCGCAGGAACCAGCGGGGGCCGTCCACACCCACGAAACGGGCGATGCGCTCGCCGGGCTGACCGTCCGGGGTGACGGCGGGCAGGCGGGTCAGCATCTCGGCGCCGAATACGCCGGCGTAGATTTCGACGATGCCGCCTTGAGAGGCGACGGACTCGGTCAGGTCGTGACGGATGTCGTCCCAGATGCCGGTGGTGCGCGGTGCAGCGAATGCCTGCACCTGCAGGGTTGCGCCGTCACGGGTGATGGTTGCGGCGATAACCGCGCCGGTTGCGTCGTCAGTTTCGAGGCGCAGGTTCATGCCGTCGAGCAGCTTGATGCGCAGCGCACCCAGGTCGACGTAGTCTTCGAGGTCTTCGGTGGTGACTTCTTCAATGTCGTGCGGGCCGTTGACTCGGTCGTACTTGATGACCTCGGGAGAGTTCTCCTCTTCCTTCAGCTCCTCAACCTCGACGTTGGTCTCCTCAATCTCTTCGGCGACAGCCTTGTCGATGGCGGCCTTTTCAGCCTCCTCGGCGCGCTTCTTCTTACCAAATCCGAACATGGTATTCCTACTTTCACCGCACGCAGGGTGCGGGGGTTTCTTCTCTTCTCTCGTGCGACAATCGCGGTGAGAGCAGACTAGTGGATTCCGCTGGAGCCGAAGCCGCTGGAGCCGCGTTCGGTCTGATCCAGTTCGTCCACCACGGTAAAGGTTGCGTGCTCGTACTTCTGAATGATCAGCTGGGCAATGCGGTCGCCGCGCTGCACGTGGAAGGACTTGGTCTTGTCAGTGTTGAGCAGGGTGACCATCAGCTCACCGCGGTAGCCGGAATCAACGGTGCCGGGTGCGTTCACAATGGTGATACCGTTCTTGGTTGCCAGGCCGGAGCGCGGGTGCACCAGACCAACGTAACCTTCAGGCAGGGCAATTGCCACGCCGGTGGGGACGAGGGCGCGTTCGCCCGGCTCCAGTTCGAAGTCGATGCGGGAGCGCAGGTCAGCGCCGGCGTCACCGGGTTTTGCGTAGGCGGGTGCGGGCAGCTCGGGATCGAGCAGCTTAATGTGGACGTTTACGGGGGTCATCATGGTCAATACTCTAACCTTTCGCGGGTGTCTGTGCCATCACCTCGCGCTGTGTTGAGGCTCTACTGCGGGGTGTTTTCGTTGCGTGTTCGCGTTCAGCGCGTGCCACAGCGTGCCGTGTTGGGGGCGAACGCGGCGCTGTTCTTGCGCGCGCTTTCACATACGCGCTTTCACATGCTCAACGGCACATACTCAACGGGGCGGGTGCACTCGGCACTCGCCCCGTCATGAGGTGTATGTCGGGCGGGCGTTAGCCCTTCCCTAAAGTTTTAGCCCTCGCACTCGATGCAGTAGGACAGGCCGCCCTCTTCGCGTGCAATCTGCGAGCGGTGGCGCACCAGGAAGCAGGATGCGCAGGTGAACTCGTCGTCCTGAGCGGGCAGCACAACAACGTTCAGCTCCTCGTTGGAGAGGTCAGCACCGGGCAGCTCGAAGCTTTCTGCTGCGCTGTTCTCGTCTTCGTCCACCGCACCGGACTGCATCTCGGAACGGCGGGCGTTCAGCTCCTCGTAGGACTCTTCGTTCTGCTCTTCGTCCTGCTTGCGAGGTGCATCGTAATCAGTTGCCAAACTTTCACGCTCCGTTGGTTCTGTGGCTGTGTGTTGGACTAGGCCACGCTGGTTTATTGAGTGCTCTAGGTGCCGCTGGTGTGTAATTAACCCCGACGGCATGCCAGGTATTGTTCACCATTGGCACCCTATTTGTCTAATCCTGGGTAGGCTTTGGACTGTTTAGGCGTCACATTTTATCTTTTTCGGTGCGAAAAGTACATCTTTTTTTGGTGAAAATCCCGCCTCCGCTACTGATTTACCGCGCTTTCACGGTACCCTGGTAGGTAGTTTGCGTTCCGTGCAACACATTCACGAACGCGTCCGGTTCACCTATGGAGGTTCTCATGCTTGAACTGCGTCTGATTGGCGTTCACGATGACGGCGAAAATCTGGTGCTCGAGTCTGCTGACGGCACCCGCTTCTTGCTGCCGATTGACGCGAACCTGCGCACGAGCATCACCAAGGCTCGCCGTATTCAGCCCGCCCGCGGTCTGGGCGCTAAGGGTACCTACGGTCCGCGCGATATTCAGACCCGTTTCCGTCAGGGTGCCTCCGTTGAGGAAATCGCTGAAGAGTCCGGTTGGGAGCCGGAGCGCGTGCGCCGCTACGAGTGGCCGATCGTTGCTGAGCGTGCCCACATTATTCGTGCCGCTCAGAGCGTGAAGATTGGTCGCCGCAGCTCCGCTTCGGGTACCGCGCAGATTCCCGTGACCCTGAGCGCCCGCATTGAGGAAGTCTCCGAGCGTTACGGTTTTGAGGACGCAACCCAGGACTGGACCACCCGCCAGCAGGAGAACGGCCAGTGGCGCGTTGAGGTTGATATTGCGCTGAAGGATTCGGTGCGTCAGAACCTGCCCGCGCAGGTCGTCTTCCCCGCACGTTGGGTGTACAACCCGGCGAACCAGGGCCTGTACGCGTCGAATGAGGCGGCGTACTTCCTGATGGGCAATAGTGAGGACGCTGTTGCCGCCGCCGCGAAGAAGGCTCCCGTGGAGGTTCCTCCCGCCCGCCTGCCGAAGGCACCCGAGCCCGCGCCGGCACCCCTTACTTCCTCTGAGAGCGCTGACGAGCGTAAGCTCAAGGAGCTTCTGGAGCGCGCCCGCTCGGTGCGCCCGGCACAGGTTGAGGAGCCCGAGGTGTTCGTGCACCGCGAGCCCGCTCAGCCCGCTGAGCCTGTAGCACCGGCTGCGCCCGCTGCCCCGGTAGCTCCTGCTGCCCCGGCTGCACCCGAGCCCACTGCAGAAACCACCGATCCGCTGGCTGTGGATTCGGAAGCACCCGTTGACTCCGTTCCGGTCGAGTCCTTCACCCTGCCGGCACCCATCGAGGACGCACCCGCAGCTGAGGCTGCTGAGGCGCCCGTTGCCGAGGCGCCGGCTACTGAAGCACAGGCTGAGCCCGCCTCCGCCGTGCCTGCATCTGAGGAGAAGCCCAAGCCTTCCTCTTCGAAGAAGCAGCGTGTGAGCGTTCCGGCTTGGGATGACATCATCTTCGGTAGCCGCAAGTAAGCGACCGCTCGCGCCACCCGATAAAAGCTTCTAAGCAGGGGCTTTAGGCAAGGGCATCTAGACATACGAAAACCGCTGGTTATTCACCCGAATAACCAGCGGTTTTCTATGCCCTCTGATGCTTTAGAAGACTAGTACTTTAGAAAGTCTTGAGCATGCGCAACGGCACCAGACGCTCAGCGTCCGTGAGCGAACCGTGCTGACCAACCATGTGCAGGGCACGCTCCTGATAGTGGCGCATATCGTACAGCGCCCAGTCGTCGCGAGCGCACACCATCAAATCACCAATGCGGCCGCGCGCCGCATCCGTAATGACCGGGCCGAAGTAGCCGGCGCGCATCAGCTCGCGAGAGTCAATCACCCAGGCGCGCTCGCCCCAGTACTGCGCCCAACGCTGAGCGGTGGCGGTACGTGCCGTCTCCGAGGTGTCTTCCAGGTACAGGTGCACGGCGCGCGGTTCACCGGCGGTCATGGCGATGTTGCGGGTCAGCTCCTCCACGCCCGAGTAGTCGATGCGCTGGTGTTCGGGCACGTTCACCATGCCGTGATCGGCGGTGACGAAGAGTGCCGCCCACGCGGGGGCGCGCTCCGCCAGACGCTTCAGCGCCGAGTTCAGTTCCTCCAGCTGCTGTAGCCATTCGTCGCTACCCACGCCGTAGCGGTGGCCCGCCGCGTCAATCTCGCCCCAGTACAGGTACACGGTGGTCGGGGTGCGGCTGGAGAGCGCCTCCAGGGCGTAGGTGACGCGGGCGTTATAGCCGACGGCATCCACGAAGTCGCCGCCGCGCAATGCCGCCTCCGTCAGACCGGTACCGCGGTACTTACCCAGCGAAATGGTGAGCACGCGGCGGTTTTCGTGGTGGCGTTCCAGCACGGTCGGCAGCGGCTGCCAGGCGTGCGGGTCCACCGACTGATCCCAGCCGGACAGGTGGTTCATGACCGAGCCCGCTCCCCCATTACCTGCCGGGTTGCGCACCTCGTAGCCGGCAATGCCGTGCGCGCCGGGTGCAGTACCGGTACCCAACGAGGTCAGGGAGGCGGCGGTCGTGGTGGGGAACGCGGCGTCCAGCGGGCCCAGGTTCAGGGTCTTACGCAGGGCGGGCGCGTAGCCGCTGTAGCTATTGAGCAGCTGCTCACCCAGGCCGTCCACCATGACCACGCAGGCGTGACGGAAAGACACCGGATCAACATCCTGCTCCGCGAGGCGGCCGGCAAGGTTCAGCGGGTCGGCAACAGCGTGGAACGCCGGGTCGGAATCCAGGGCGTGCGCAGGGCGCGCCAGGCTTCGCTGAGCCACCAGAGAGGAGGCGGACTCCAGCACATCGGCGATGCTATTGCTGCCGTAGGCGGGCGCGGGAGGCAACGGCGCGCCCAGAACATCGTGCAGGGTGGTCTGTACCGTCATAAGGTCCTCTCAGGGGTGTGGCGGGTGTGTGAAAGTACGGGGCGCCGCGAGGGATTTATACTGTGCGGGCTGTTATTGTGCGGCGAGCGCTACCACCGGTGCTTATCGGTGGTGCTTATCGGCGGGTTGCGTACATGCGGGCACGGTGCAGAGCACGCGCAAAATGCTGCGCACGCTGAACCGACTCCGGGCCGTCAGCGGTCGCAGAAACACGCACCGCAATGTCCTCGCGGCGCGCATCGCCGGTGAAGCCGTGGTCGGCATTGCACTGCGGATCCTGGCAGCCGGCAGGAGCCAGCTCCATGTGTAGCGAACCGGTCCAGGCAATCTGGAAGGAAATCTCAGTCGGGGCGGTGCTACCGGCGTTGTACGTCTGCGGCTGGCTGAAACCGTAGCTGATGGTGACCGCGTTCAGGGCGCTCAGGTGCACCGCCTCCACGCTCACATGCGCCACGGTGCCCTGCGCGTCACCTTCAAGGTGCTGGTCGTCCAGGTGCGCAAAGATGACGTGCTCACCGCAGAGCACCATCACGGTGATGTGGCGGTGAAAATCATCGCGGGAGAAGTGGGTTTCATGCTGTACGAAGTGCGCGTCCGGGTTCATGCCCGCCAGCGCGTCATCCACCACTTCCAGCACGAGGTCGGGGTAGAAACCGGCATGCTTAATGTCTGCGACCAGTTGCTCGCGTTCGGGGGTGGTGGCGTACATCGTACCTCTTTCGTGCGGTGCCCTCATGAGGCGACGTCGGTCGGCGCACACAATGAAGGCGGTTAGGTATTACTACCCTCTACCTTAGAGGGTTCCAGCCGGGCTGTGCTACTTGACCACGCTAATACAGGCTCATATGACTGCTTGCAATCCCCCGGTACGCTTCGGTTACTGCCCCGCAACCGCCTTGGCGCACCCCACAGATGACGCCGACCAACCAGCCCGTCTCATCCGCTACCACCCGCTAAAATAGGAGGAGCGAAAACACACCGACACGAGGAGATATATGGCTCGCCGATCCAAATCCGCCGTCAGCGACTACCCGGTGGATGTGGTAGAGAATATCGTCGACATCGACGTATCCGCCGAGATGGAAACCAGCTTCCTGGAATACTCCTACTCGGTGATTTATTCGCGCGCCCTCCCCGACGCCCGCGACGGTCTCAAGCCCGTGCAGCGCCGCATCCTCTACATGATGCAGCAGATGGGTCTGCGCCCCGACAAGGGCCACGTCAAGAGCGCCCGCGTGACCGGCGAGGTCATGGGTAAGCTCCACCCGCACGGCGACGCCGCCATCTACGACGCGATGGTGCGCCTCGCTCAGCCCTTCGCGTTGCGCCTGCCCCTCGTTGATGGTCACGGTAACTTCGGCTCCCTCGACGACGGCCCGGCAGCCGCCCGATACACCGAAGCACGCATGGCGCCCGCCGCGCAGGCACTCACCGCGGACCTCGAAGAAGACGTGGTTGACTTCGTACCGAACTACGACAACCAGTTCATGCAGCCCTCCGTGCTGCCCGCAGCGTTCCCGAACCTGCTCGTCAACGGCACCACCGGCATCGCGGTCGGCATGGCGACCAACATGGCGCCGCACAACCTGCGCGAGGTCATCGCCGGTACCCGCCACCTCATCGCCCACCCCGAGGCGACCCTCAAAGACATCATGAAGTTCATCCCCGGCCCCGACCTGCCTACCGGCGGCACCATCGTGGGTCTGGGAGGCATCCGTGACGCTTACGAAACCGGCCGCGGCACCTTCAAGACCCGCGCGAAGGTCTCCATCGAGCAGGTCAGCCCCCGCAAGCAGGGCATTGTCGTCACCGAACTGCCGTACATGGTCGGCCCCGAAAAGGTCATCGAAAAGATCAAGGACGGCGTCAACTCCAAGAAGCTCACCGGCATCTCCGACGTGGTCGACCTGACCGACCGCACCAACGGTCTGCGCCTCGTCATCGAAATCAAGAACGGCTTCAACCCCGAGGCGGTACTCGCCGCCCTCTACAAGCACACCCCGCTTGAGGATTCCTTCGGTATTAACAACGTGGCGCTCGTGGACGGTCAGCCGCAGACCCTCGGCCTGCTCGACCTGATGCGCGTGTACATTGACCACCGCCTGAACGTGGTCCGCCGCCGCACCGAATTCCGCCTGGGCAAGCGCACCGACCGCCTGCACCTGGTGGAGGGCCTGCTCGTGGCAATCCTCGACATTGACGAGGTCATCCAGATTATCCGTGAGTCTGATGAGACCGCTCAGGCACGCGAAAAGCTGAAGGTCGTCTTCGACCTGACCGACACCCAGGCGAACCACATTCTGGAGTTGCGCCTGCGCCAGCTCACCAAGTACTCCCGCCTGGAACTCGAAGCAGAACGTGACACCCTGCAGCAGGAAATCGCGGAACTGCAGCGTATCCTCGGCTCCGATGCGGCGCTGCGCGAGCTGGTCTCCGAGGAGCTCGCAGAGGTCGCCGAACGCTACGGCACCGACCGCCGCACCCAGCTCAAAACCAAGGACGAGATGCAGGTCGCCATTGAGGCAGTTACCGCGCAGTCCAAGGCGAAGAAGAGCCTGGGCCTCGCCCTCGAAATCGCGGACGACCCCTGCTGGGTGCTGCTTTCGGCATCCGGCATGATGGGACGCACCCCCGGCAAGCCCATCCGCGAGGCGCTCGTGGATCCCGGCAAGCGTTTCAAGCACGACGTGTTCACCTCGATTGTGCCGACCACCGCGCGCGGCGAGATCGGTGCCGTGACCTCCGCAGGACGCATGGTGCGTCTGTCCGTCATGGACATTGCGGTGCTGGACGAGAACGGCGGCACCCCCTCCATGGCGTCGGCGGTGAAGGCAGCCGAGCTGGTTCAGCTCGCCAAGGGTGAGAAGCTGGTCGCCCTCGTACCGCTGAACACGGTGCTGGCGCTGGCAACCGCGGGCGGCGTGATCAAGCGCCTGAACCCGGATTACCCGCTGAACCAGACCGAGTGGGACATCATGAAGCTCAAGGACGGCGACAAAATCGTAGCCGCTGCCCCCTGCCCCACCGACGATGCGGTGCTCACCTTCGTCACTCGCGACGCGAAGCTGCTGACCTTCGACGCGGCAAAGGTCCGCCCGCAGGGACGCACCGGCGGCGGTATCGCAGGCATCAAGCTTACCGACGGCGACCGCCTCATCGCCCTGGGTGTGACCGCGCCCGGCGACGCGGCGGAGGTCGTGACCGTCACCAACGGCAAGGACGGCCTGGCGAGCGCCAAGGTCACCGCGCTGAGCGAGTACCCGCAGAAGGGCCGCGCGACCGGCGGTGTGCGTGCGCACCGCTTCCTCACCGGTGAGAGCCAGCTGGCTCTGGCGTGGGTGGGTGTGGGCCCGGCGAAGGCGGCGTCCTCCGGCGGTGTGGCTCGTTCCCTGCCGACCGAGCACGGTGCCCGTGACGGTTCCGGTGTGATGCTCACTCAGAGCATCGGCATTGTGGGCCCGAACTATGCGGCTGTTTCTGCTGCGCTGGCGGTTAGCCCGGAGGGTGAAAAGCTCTTCTAGGCGCGCCGTTCACGGCCTTTTGACCTTAGGTTGTTAACGAAGCCGGGGGCGAAGACACGTTGTGTGTGTCTTCACCCCCGGCTTTTATGTGGGACAGTGTCATAGAGCAATTTGTGCGGTAGCAGTGCTGCTGGAGGGGCTGATTGTGAGCTGTCGTCGGATGCTAAGTGTTGAGGATCGCGCGGCGATTATGGTGGGGTTGGAGGCTGGCTTGTCTCAGGTGCGTATCGCCCACTCGATTGGGCGTAGCCCCTCGGTGGTGTGCCGTGAAATCGCCCGCCACCAGTAAAGAGAATTCTTTTTCTAAATTTAAAATATATTCTTTCATGTAACCCGACTCCGAAACAAAATTCCAAGTTTCAAGATAATTTTCGATAGGTATTAATAAAGAATTGAATTCAATATAATATAGGCAAACAATCTTGACATTTTTTCAAATTGATATTTTAACCTTTATATTATTCAGTCATCTTGTTCAAGTACCAACTAGGGATGATTTGCTTCAAATCATCATACCATTCTAAAACTTCCTTAGCTTGATTTTGCATTACTGCTATTTCTTCAATTCCATAAGGTAGAGCCCAGGGTAGAGCTCCAACTATGTTATTTAGAATGTAAATGGCAAGAAGTTTCCAAAATAAATCTGGAACCTTGCCATCAAAATACCCATCTACCATACCGGATGCAAAAGAGGGAGAGACTTGAGCGGACCACACAATACGATTGAACTCCTCCCAAGGGTCCCCAAGATCAAATCGATCAAAGTCAATGACATAAATTTTACAATCTTCACCAATCATGAAATTCCCGATATGATAATCTCCATGCTGGAAAACCTGAGGTCTATCTTTTAGCCATTCTCGATTTGCATTTAAAAAATCAAGAAAAATCTGACCATTTTCATATTGAATGGGACATTTTTTATATTTTGAGATTTTGTCATCAATTTTTCGATTATAAAAACTTTCCCAATCTTCACGAACTTCTATTACAGGGAGTGAATGAATTTTTCGAAGCATACTTCCTGCTTCTACTCCGTAAGTGTATTGTTGTTCTTTCGAATAAGTTAAAATGGTTTCTCTTGCATCTTTTCCGTCTATCCATTCATGCATAGAATGCACCTCGTCACCGCAGAGTTCAATGCTAATTGGTTTACACATCGGAACTCCAAGAGAAGCTACTTTCTCCATCATATCAAATTCAAATTTTTTAGAATCTAACTTCTCCTTATCAGAAACACGCAAGAAATATTTTTGCTGATTTTGATCTGTCACACAATATTTTTTATCATCTGACCAGCCTTTATTTATGGCTACTTTACTAATAATCTCCATCAAGCCCTCTCCTATTCATTTCACAACAATTCTTGCAGTTTTCACTAGTAACATATCCAGTTCGTCTACTCCACGGGTTGCACGTATTGTGCCTCGTAGCCTCGTTCCTCGAAGTATACAACCTCCGGCACGGCACCCAGCTGGCCCGACAGGTCGACGACCCCCTCACGATCAACGTTTCCGGCGAACGGCGTCCATCCAGTCGAAGGCTGCGAGGTTCTCACCGGCATCACGCACGGCACCCTCGTCGCCCTCGAGCGTCACGACGTGCCGACGGCGCGGGCAATCGGCACGGAGAATAGGCCAGCGCCCGAGTACAACTCCATGGCGCTCTTGGAGGCGGAGTACATGCTGTTAATCACAGCGATCCGCGCAGAGATATGAACGCACAGAAAGACCCCGGTACATCATGTACCGGGGCCTTTCTTCATGTGCAATCCGCACGTCGTGCATACCGTCAGGGGCGTTTAGAGGCGAACCACCTCATCGCAGCGGGCAATATCCTCAGGACGGTGCGACACCAGAACCGTAGCCACAGAGCTGGAGCGGGTCGCCGCATCCAAGTCAGCCATCAGCGCGCGAGCAGACTCAGCATCCAGGTGCGCGGTCGGCTCATCCAGCAGCAGCACCGGCGAGTTCACCAGCAGGGCACGAGCCACCGCCAGACGCTGACGCTGACCACCCGACAGGAAGGAACCGCCAGCACCCACGGGAGTGCGCAGGCCCTGAGGCAGAGCGTCAAACCACTCGCCCAGACCCACACGGCGCAGAACCTCAACCAGCTCTTCCTCGCTCGGGCGATCCGAACGTTCACGAGCCAGCATCAGGTTACCCTCAAGGGTCGACTCGAAAATGTGAGCCGCCTGCGGGCACCACGCCGCGTAGCCGCGCAGCTGCTCACCCTCCAGGACCTCACCGGAAGCCAGCACACGGCCGGACTCCAGCGGCAAGAAGCCTAGAACGGTTGCAAGCACCGTAGACTTACCGGAACCGGAGGGGCCGGTCACCGCAGTCCAGGAGCCCGCACGGGCGTTCATGTTCAGATCGGTGAAGACCGGGTGATCCATACCGGGCCAGCGGGCGGCAGCGTCCTGCAGGCTCAGGGCGGGGTCGGTGACCTTCACGCCAAGCTCCTGCGGGGTACCGCAGCTGACCAGGGTGGGTTCGCCGGGCTTCGGCGGGCGCGGGGTATCGCTCTTAGAACCAGCCGCAGATTCGGGGCGGTCAAAGCGGTGAGCACGCTGACGGTCAGCCTCCAGCAGCTCCTCCATCTCGGCCTCCGCGCGGGCACGCAGACGCTCAACACGACGCGGCAGAACGTGGGTGTCTACCTCAGCCTCGGTCGGCACGGAACGCTTCAGGGTCGAGGTCGCAACAACACCCTCCAGGGATACGTCATGCACGCTCGGGGCAATCGTCGCGAGCAGGCGGCTGAACGCGGGCCAGGAGCGGACCGCCTCAACATGGCCCAGGGAGCTTTCCAGCATGCCGGTGCACAGCAACACCACAATCGCCGCTTCGGGGGCACGCACGGTGCCGTCGACAGCCAGCGGGTACGCAATGACTGCGCTCGCCAGAGCCGCACCGAACCAGCTCAGAGTCACGAGGGTGCGACCCACACCCTGAGCGGTCGAGCCCTTCTGCAGGGCGGACAGGTTCTCGGCGTCCAGGGCGCCGTTAGCCTTCTCAGCGGTGGTTGCCACGCCGTTAGCGCGCAGATCCTCGGCCGCCGAGAGCATGCCGGTACCCAGGCGCAGCATCTGCGCGGTGGAGCGGCGAGCCAGCGCCTCCGCACGAGCATCGGCGCGAAGCACAATCCACGGAGCCACAAAAGTGCTAACCAGCACGGCAAGCAGAACCGGAATCAGAGCCTGCGGCAGAATGCACGCGGTCGTAATCAGCGCCGCGGTCATGACCAGCAGGTGCGCAGCCGGCGGAATAATAACGCGCGGCACGCCGTCCCGCAGCTCATCAATACCGCCCACGAGGCGTTCGAGCAGCGCGTCACCACGCAGCAGGGCACGAACGCTGCTCACGCTCTGCCATGCGCCAACCCAGGCGCGCAGACGCAGAATATTTGCGGCGGCAAGAACCTTCGAGTGGGTCATCAGACGCTCAGCGTAGCGGGCGCAGGCACGACCCAGGCCGAAGAAACGCACGCCCACAATGGCGACCATCAGGTACATCATTGCCGGGCCCTCGGCGGCGCGAACAATCAGCCAGCCGGACAGCGCGGTCAGTGCCGCAGCCATCAGAGAAGTAATCGCAGCCATGATCACCGGGCCGGTTGCGGCGCGAACACCGATACCGGTCAGTTCCTTCAGGGTGCGCAGGCTTGCGAACAGGCCGGCAGGCTCGGCTTCCTCGGCCTCGGCAGCTGCGGAGGCGCCCACCGGGACGGTGCTTTCAGCCTCGTACTCTGCCCTGTCCTTGAGCAGGTGCGCGGGGGCTTGCGCGGGAACCGCAACGCGGGCGGTGTTCGCCTCGGCGGTCCAGGTGTAGCCCTGGGCGGTCTGCACGGCATGAACGAGGGTATCGCAGCCAGCGGCGAGCTCCTGCTCGTGGGTCACAATCAGCACGGTTGCGCCAAGTTCCGCCAGACGGTGCAGGGCGCGGGTCACTAGGTATGCCGAGTAGGCGTCCAGGTGCGCGGTCGGCTCATCCACCAGGACGGTCAGCACGGTCTGTTCACCGCCGGCACGGTAGATAGCCTCGGCACGAGCCAGGGTGCGTGCCACGGCGAGGCGGCGCGCCTGACCTGCGCTGAGGGCGCCGGGCTCAAGGGCGGTCAGCTTCTCCATGCCCAGCTGAGCCAGCGGGCCAACCAGCAGCGCGGACTCGGCATCGGTGACGGACAGCTTCTTGGAGTCCATCGCTTCACTGAGCAGAGCGGCTGCACGCTCACGCTCAGCTTCGGTAGCGCTGAGTGCGTAGAGAGCCATTTCGGTCTGCACGGTGGGTGCGGTGAAGACCGGCGACTGCGGAATGACCAGGGTGGTTCCCAGACCGGTCACGCTACCGGTCAGGTGCACGGGCTCCTCCGAGCCGGTGGGCACCAGACCCTCACGCACGGCACCGGAGAACACGTTCAGCAGGGTGGACTTACCGCAACCGGACTCACCCATCACGCCGATAACCGCACCGCGCTCATCGTTGCCGGTGGCAACGCGACGGTCCAGGTTCAGGGACAGGTTAGTCAGCACGGCAGGACGCGCCGGGTAGCTCACCGACAGGTCCTCAACAGCGATGGTGGAAGGCTGAGCCTCTTCACGCTCAGTTGCAGTCGAGTCCGCAGCGGCGGCGGGCAGGGGCGCATCAATAATCTTCTGGGCGCTACGCAGGGCGGCAACGCCGTCCTCCGACTGGTGGTAGGCGGCACCCACATCACGCAGCGGCTGGTAGCATTCGGGAGCCAGCAGCAGCACGAGAATTGCGGTGTCCAGGCCCAGGGTGCCGTTGACCAGGCGCACACCAATCAGCACAGCAATCAGCGCAACCGAAATGGTGGTGATGAGCTCCAACGCAAGCGAAGACATGAAAGCGCTACGCAAAGTCTGCATGGTACGTTCACGGTAACGCTGACCGAGGGCGTTCATGGAGCGGGTCTGTGCACGTTCACGGCCTAGACCGATAATGACGGGCAGGCCGCGCACCAGCTCCAGAATATGGTCGGAGAGGCGGTGCAGCTCAGCCTGAGCTTCTGCGGTTTCGTCGCGGGTGTTCTTACCAATCAGGATCATGAACACCGGAATAAGCGGCAGGGTGCAGGCAAGCACCATGGCGCTTATCCAGTCTAGGGCCGCCACAACAACCCAGAGGATGAACGGCACAATCGCGGTGGACACGAACGCGGTCAGGGTCTTGGTGTAGTAGTCATCCAGGGCGTTCAGGCCACGGGACAGTAGCACAGCGGTCGCGCCGGTACCTTCGGGGGTGTCTGCGCCACCGGTGGCGAGCACGCGCTTGAGCAGGGAGGAACGAATCTGAGACTTCGCTCCGGAGGCGGCACGCTGCGCGCTCACAGCCAGCAGGTAGTCGGTACCCGAGCGGACAAGCAGGGCAACCACGGCGACCGCAATCAGGCCGGGGGTAATGGTGTCTGCGTCACCGAAGAGCCCACCGAGGCCGAGCAGCCAGCCACCGTGCGCCTCCAGCTGCGCCTGCGCGGAGCCCGAGAACTCAATGTAGGCGCGGTACACGTCCGGGGCGCTGGTCTCTTTGAGACGCGCGTGCTCGGCGGCAACAGCGGCGAAACCGGCGTGTGCCGCGCGGGCAATAATCACAGCCAGGGCGGCGCTGAAAAGTACCGTCGCGAGGGTGTGCACGGCGGTGATGACACCGAACGTGCTGAGGGTTTTACGGGCGTCAGGGCCCAGAGGCGGGCGGCGATCAGCGCGGTCATTGCGCTTTCCGTCGGTCGCCTCTGGTGCCTCGGTGTTCTGATGTTTGTCAGCATGACGCGGTGTGTGCGTTCGACTCACGTGTTGTCCTTAGTCTTCTGCTGTTTTTACCTCCCATCAGTTTAAGGGTTGGGCTATCTAATACCTATTTGACCAGTCAAGTTTCGGATAATTGGCTGGTCCTCACCCAGCGCTAGTTCTAGCCGCGCATCGCATCGGCGGGGCTCTTGCGGGACGCCACCCACGCCGGGTACGCCGAAGACACCAGACCGGTAAGGGCGCCAACGCCCACGCCGAGCACCACGAATCCGGGTGAGAGAACCGCCTGCCAGCCTTGCACGAGCGAAAGAATAATCGTCGCAATCATGCCGGAGCAGGCACCGATGGAACCACCGAGCACGCCGAGCATGACGCCCTCCATGAGGAAGATGCGGGCAATCAGCCATTTACTCGATCCGATGGCGCGGCGCAGCGCAATCTCTGCGGTGCGCGATTGCACGGACAGGTACATGGCGGTTGCCGCCGAGAGGGAGGCGAGCACCAGCAGAATACCGGAGAGCACACCCACGTACAGGCCTAGATCCGAGGCGATAGACGCGCGTAGGCTCTGCAGGTCGGAGGGGGTTTCCACGTTGATCTGGCTGGGTTCAGCGGGCTTGAGGGTCAGCGGAATCGCCTTGGCGACCGCCTTGCCGTAGCCTCGTTCGGTTTCGGCAATGTAGGTCACCTGGCCGCGTCCGGTGCGCTGAAGTGTGCCCGGCGAGACAATGACCGTGTTCCTGAATTCGTAGCCGCTATTGCCGGGGTCGAAAAGGCCGACGACCGGCATCAGCTGACCTTCCACCCAGATGCTCACACCGGGTGCCACCTGCGGCAGCCCGCCGAGCTTAATGCCGTACTCGACGGCGGGTAGCTCGCCGGGGCGGGGCTCGGTTGTGGCGTTATCTGCAGCCTTATCTTCGGGAATAATGCCGAGGGCACGGGCAGCGGAGACCGAGACGATAGCGCCGGAGAGCTGCTCGGAGCGTTCACGGTCGGCAATGTTCTGCTGGGTGAGGGTCGAGTTCATCTGTTCGAGCGCACGCAGGGTTTCGGGGTTCATGCGGGCACCGATTTGCTCGAGCCTGGTCTTCGAGGTGGAGCTGAGGCCAATCGCGGTTTTGGGTTCGTCCTCGTAGGGGCTGAACCGGGTGATTCGCACGTCGGCGGGCGCCACGCTGCTGACGAATCCGGTGTTCTTCACGTAGTCCAGCGCGCTAATGCGGTCGGCAACATTCTGCGCGGATTCGCCCTGCCGGTAGGTTCCGAGCATGTTCTGGTCATTGTCCCTGTCGCTGATGTAGAGCGTGGATTGTTCGGATCCGAGCAGGCGCTGGTTCACCTGGTAGCTGGCGGATTCGCTCATGCCGGAGGCGCTGATGAGTCCACCCACGCCCAGTGCGAAGGACAGGCCCAGCAGCAGGGTGCGTAGCGGTCGTGAGGTGAGCGCCGAGATTGCCTCGATGCTGTCGTCGGTGAGGAAGCTTCCGCGGCGATGCGTAGCGGGCTTCTCCCCCGGTGCGAGGCTGGCGGAGGCGTCTACCGGGGCACCTACCGTGGCTTCTGCCGGGGTGTCCGTTGCAGCCGGCCCAGCCTTGGCAACCGGCACCTCAGCGACCGGCACCGTAGCCAAGTCGGCGCGGCTCTGCTCGTGCAGCTGCCCATCCTCAATGCGGATCACGCGGCGGGCGGCGGCGGCAACCTCCGGGTCGTGGGTAATCACCAGCACAGTACAGCCGGTCGCGTTAATGCGCTGAAGAATCTCAATGACCTTTGCGCTATTGTGGCTATCCAGGTTGCCGGTGGGCTCGTCGGCAAGAATCAGCGGCGGGCGCGTGGCGAGAGCACGAGCAATGGCGCAACGCTGCTTCTCGCCACCGGAAAGGTAACGGGTACGGATGCTGGCGCGGTCACTCAACCCCAGAAATTCTAGGGTTTCTTCGGTGCGTTGCAGGCGCTCGCTGTAGGGTACGCCCTGCACGCGCAGACCCATGGAGGCATTGGTCGTGCTGGTTTCGTCCAGCAGCATGTTTGAGGATTGGAAGATGAAGCCGAGGTGGTCTCGGCGCATTTCGTCGCGTTCTCTGTCGCTGAGTCCTTCCGTGTTTTTGCCGAAGAGGCTGTAGGTTCCGCTGGTGGGCGTGTCGAGCAGGCCAATGGCGTTGAGCAGGGTGGATTTACCGGAGCCCGACGGACCAATAATGGCGAGGAATTCGCCGCGTTCGACCACCAGGTCGAGGTGGTCGAGGACTGCTCGTTCGCTCCCCTCGAAGATGCGGGTAATGCCGTGCATTTCGATAGCGGGCGCGGTACCGAGCCCGGCGGCAGGTGTAGCGGCGGACGCTACGTTGGGCGCAATTGTAGGCGCACGTCCTGGGCTTGTGTCTGGGGTTATCTTACGGCGGCTCATGAGACAAGCACCTTCTGTCCCGTGCTGAGGTTTGCGTTGATTGCGGCGTATCCGCCGGCGGTGCGCAGAACCTCAACGTTGACTCGTTCGGTGGCGGGCGCATCCTTGCTGGTCGAGGTGGAGCTTCCGCCCTTTTCAACGAGCACGTAGGTGCCCTGGGAGTCCTGGCGTACCGCGGTAGTTGGCACCGCGAGGGTGGTTGAGGTGTTGCCCTTGCTGGTGATGGATGCGCTCTGCCCCGGAGTGAGCTTGCTCGGGTCGTCGGCGCTGAATCGCACGCTCTTTGCCGCACCCTTGGAGGGGTCGTTCTGCAGCTCACCAATGCTGGTGATGGTGCCCTCCACGCTGCCGGTGGAGGTGCGCAGGCTAACGCGGTCGCCGGCCTTGAGCTTGTTGGCGACGGCGAGTTCAACGCTGGATTCCACGTAGGGTTCGCTGGTTTCTACACTCGCGATGGGGTTGCCGTCGCTGATGAGCTGGCCGACCGCCGCAACTGCGGTGACGGTGTGGCTACCGCCGGGCAGAATCGCGTAGTTGCTACGGGCAATGCTGGTGACCCCTTCGCTGGGCACGCCGGTCAGGTGCGCGCGGTGCAGGCGCGTGACGGCGTCGAGGGTGTCTTCGGTGACGGTGCCGCTCTGAGCGGTGGCGTACCCGGCGGAGTTCAGTGCCTTCTGGAAGGCGAGCACGTCGTCGCCGTTATCGCCCAGGTTGAGGTCGCGGTACAGCGGCAGCGGCCCTTCCAGCACGAAGACGGGGTCGGCGCCAATAATGCCGATGAAGTCACCGGCCTTGAGCACGTTACCGGGCTTCTGGTTCTGGTAGACGAGCACCGGCTCACCGTTGGTGCGCGCGCTAATCGGGGCGGTCTCTCCCGCCTTGGTGGTTCCGGCAATGGCGAGGCCCTCACTGACGGTTCGTTCTTCAACCTTCGCCCAGACCGGGATCACGGTTTTTGCCTGCACGGCCGGGTCGGGGCCCGTGGCGGCGTAGCGGGTGCCCAGGTAGAAGGACAGCATGAGCGAGCCGATGGCGAGGATAGCCAGCAGCAGGAGCACGCGGGGTCGGGCGATGCGCTCGCTGAAGCGGTGCCCGCTGTTTTGGTTTTTCGTGTGAGTGGTCATGGCGGTGTCTTTCTGAACTGTGTCAGCGCTGTCTATTTCTCTGCGCTATATTTCGTTGCGCTGTCTTTTAGCGCCCCGGTTTACTGGTGCTCCAGAACGTACTGCTTGAACTTCTCGTCACGCTCACGTTCTGCCTTGCGGTCCTGCTCAAGCTGCGCCTGGTACTTGCGGATGAGCGGCATCTGATACTGTGCCTCCAGGTCGTAGAGCTGCTTGCTCATGCCGACCTGCTGGTTACATTCGGCCTGGATGGTGGCGATGCGGATCTCTTCTTCGGAGGCGGGCTCGTTGTAACCGCCGTTCTTGCTCTGCTGCTCAGCCAGCGGGGATTCCTCGGCTACCGACCCTGCCTTATTGGGGGTGAGACCGCGGTTTGAGACGCATTGCTTCCACTTCTCTTCGAGCTCGCGGTGCAGTTTGCTACCGTAAACGGCGCTGGTTGCGTCGCTGGAGATACGACTGGATGTGGACTGCACATCATTCTCGGGCCTCTTGCCTTCGGGCACCGCGGCGTCCAGGGTCTCGCGGACCTTGTCATCACATTCGATGATGAGCCTCTCCTCAGGGCTGAGGCTTGCCCCTGGGGTGACGGAGATGGGAGCTTTGGCGTTGGGGTCTCGCTTCTGGAATCCGTACTTCTTGGCGTACTCGACGTTCCAGGGACCGTACTTTCGCCCATTATCGCCACGCGGCGCGCTTTCAGATTGGGGAGCTTGGTCGGGGTCGGTGTAGCTCTGCCCGTGTTCGGCGTAGCACTGCTTCTTGGCAATCTGATAGGCCGTGTATTCGTAATGAGTGCCCAACTCGTAGTAGAGGTAATCGTCCAGGGGCATCTTTACGATGTCCTGTTCCGCGTCGAAGATGGCGTGGACGCTTTCGTCGCGTTCCAGCGGCGGGTTGAAGAGCGAGCATGCGCTCAGCGGGAGCACGCCGATGGCCAGCAGGGCGCCCGTGGTGAGCAGGCGGCGGCTCATGCCAGTGCGAGGGGCGGTGGTGCGGCGGGTGAGGGATTTCATCGTTGAACACCTTTCATAAGAGTGAGTTGTACACCACATTACACGTTCTACTCCCTGTCGCGCCCGAATTTCGGGGGGGGGTGTGCACCAAAAATTTTTGCGCGCCCGCTCATCTGCCGAGAGCTGCAGCCTCTGCGGGAATAGTCCCCTGCAGGAATAGTCCTCTGTGTGCATACTCCTCTGGGGGCATAGAAAAATCCCCCGAACTTCTCAGAAGAGAAATTCGGGGGATCCTTCAATCAGCTACATGCTACTTGGTCGGCAGTTCAGCCAGTTCGGTAGCGTCGTGAGCGTCGGGGATGTGATCCACGTGCAGACGCTTACGGAAGACCCAGTAGGTCCAAGCCTGGTAGACGAACACGACCGGCAGACCAAGGCAGGTCACGAAGGTCATAACGCCCAGGGTGTACTCGGAGCTGGAGGCGTTCGCAATGGTGAGCGAGTATGCCGGGTCCAGGGTGGAGGGCAGAACGTTCGGGTACATTGCGGTGAAGATTGCCAGCGCGCCGAATGCGAGGAACACGGACAGACCAGCGAAAGCGCGACCCTCACGGCCACCCTTTGCGGAGATCCAAGCAATCAGAACAGCAACCACAGCCAGGATGGTGCACAGCCAGGAGACGCCGTTACCGGTGGTGAAGTCCAGAGCCAGAACCCATGCAACGATCGGCAGCAGCAGGACGGGAGACCAGCGTACCAGGGTGTTGCGGGCACGGTCACGGATGTCACCGTCGGTCTTCAGAGCGACGAAGGCAAGACCCTGAACCAGGGAGAAGCCAACGAAGCCCAGACCGCCGAGCAGAACCGGCAGGGAGACCCAAGCGAAGGCGCCGCCGACGCGGTCACCATTGTCGTTGATGGGCAGACCCATGGAGGTCAGACCGAGCAGAGCGCCGACGAGCAACGCAATGAAGAAGGAAGAAACAGACAGAGCGATGTTCCAGTTACGGATCCACTTCTCGTCGTTCTTCTTACCGCGGTATTCAATTGCGACCACGCGCAGAATCAGGAAGACCAGCGCGAGGGTCAGGGGGATGTACAGAGCCGAGAAGAGGGCTGCGTACCAGATGGGGAATGCTGCGAAGATAGCAGCACCGCCGGACACAATCCACACCTCGTTACCGTCCCAGACGGGGCCGATGATGTTCAGCAGCAGACGACGTTCCTTCTCGTTCTTGGTGAACTTGGAACCCATCAGCATGCCGACGCCCAGGTCGAAGCCGTCGAGGATCAGGTACATGATGAGGAAGACGCCAATGGCGACAAACCAGAGGGTGGGCAGGCCAGGCTGACCGGCAAAGATATTGAAATCAAAGTTCATGGTGAATCAATCCTTACCCGCCTAGTAGGCGAACTCCAGCACATCGCGCTTGGACTTGTCGTTGGACTCGTCCTCGTGGTGCGACTGAACCAGCTCGGGCATTGCTGCCACAACACCGGCCTTGACGTACTTAATGAGCAGGTAAACCTCAACCACCATCAGCACACCGTAGAGCAGGCCCAGGGTGAGCAGGGAGAAGAGGATTTCTTCACCGGAAACACCCGGGGAGATAGCTGCTGCGGTGAACAGGTGAATCGAGGGATCACCCTGAAGGTTCGGAGCCACAACGAAGGGCTGGCGGCCCATTTCGGTGAAGATCCAGCCCAGTGCGATGCCAAAGAAGGGAGCCAGGATAGACCAGACAGCAACGTTCTTGAGCAGCTTGGACTCGGGGACGGTGCCTACGCCCTTCTTACGGGTTACCCACAGTGCGTAGAGGTAGAAGGGCAGAACGATTCCGCCGAGGCCCATCATGCCGCGGAAGCCCCAGTAGGAGACCTCGAGGGAGGGCAGGTAGTCAATCTTCTGACCTGCGCGCTCACCGTAGAGCGGGTTGTTGGGCAGGTTGGTGCCGAACTTAGCTTCGTACTCGGGCAGCAGGGTCTGGATGCCCTTCACCGGGGTGTCGAAGTTGTCGTGTGCCAGGAAGGACAGCACGCCGGGAACCTCGATGACGGGGGTGATCTTGTCACAGCTCTGAGCGCCGAGCTCACCGACGGTCAGAACGGAGAAGGAGGTGCCGTCGTGGCACGCAGCTTCTGCAGCAGCCATCTTCATGGGCTGCTCGTGGATCATCATCTGTGCCTGAATGTGACCGGACGCGCCGATACCTGCGAAGGCGAGGAGGCCCACAACAGCGCCCAGGCGCAGGGACTTGAACCAGACCTGGAAGTCTGCCTTGTCGCGTGCGCCCTTGTCGGACTCACCAACAACGACCTTGCCGTCAACGACCTTGTCGATGCCGTCCTTGCGGCGGCGCCACAGCTTGTACCATGCGATACCAACCAGGAAACCACCGGCAACCTGGATAGCGGAGGTGATGACGTGGGTGAAGGTCACCCATGCGAGGGGGTTCAGCAGCACAGCGCCGATGTCGGTCATACGGGGACGACCGTCAATCATTTCTGCACCAACGGGGTGCTGCATCCAGGAGTTTGCAACCAGAATGAAGAATGCAGAAATCCAGGAGCCAAGGACTGCCATGAACAGCGAGAATGCGTGTACAGCAGGCTTGAGGCGGTCCCAACCGAAGATCCACAGACCCAGGAAGGTCGACTCAACGAAGAAGGCGAAGAGGCCTTCCATTGCCAGCGGAGCGCCGAAGACGTCGCCGACGAAGCGGGAGTATTCACTCCACGCCATGCCGAACTGGAATTCCTGAACCAGACCGGTGGCCACACCCATTGCGAAGTTAATGAGGTACAGCTTGCCCCAGAACTTCGTCATGCGCTTGTATTCGTCCTTCTTGGTACGAACGTAGCGAATGTACAGGTAGGTCACAACAAGGCCCAGACCCAGAGTCAGCGGAACCATGAAGAAGTGGTAGACGGTGGTAATACCGAACTGCCACCTACCAAAATCAAGGGGATCCATTGATAGGTCCTTACTATGTGTGTACTTAATGTGTGTTTGTGCCAGATTTCGAGTAGTCCCCCGCCAATGGAGGGCGTACGAGAGTTACTGACACAGTGTCTCTCATGCTTCTAAGGTACAGGGTTTTCCTAAGAAGCTGTGAGTACGCTGTGCATAGTATGGACGTTTATTGTTTGACGTTTCGCTAAAGGTACGTTGAACGTTATCCCCCGATGTGAGGGTGGCTAGAGGGGTGAAACACGATGGCACCTTGCGGGGTTGCGAGGTAGTTTCAGAACCGCGGTAAAACTTTGCAGTTCTGCATTATTTATGCAAAATTTTGGTGACAGATTCCGCGATTATGACAGGTGGCTCAAGTAGTGCTCAAAGCTTAAATTTGCCTAAATTATACCAATTTTACTGAGATTTCCAAGAAATAGCGTGACTATTATCACAGAAAAATCATGGAATGTGACACGCCAGCCACCGCTCCCCCGCAAGGTGCCGCAAGCTACATATCGATGCTCTCAGTATCCAGCTGATGAGCCCCCGCAATAATGAACTCCTTACGCGGAGCCACCTCAGAACCCATCAACAAGGAGAACGCACGCTCGGCAGCCTCCGCATCCTCAATGCGAATACGGCGCAACATACGATGACGCGGATCCATCGTGGTCTCAGCCAGCTGGTCAGCGTCCATCTCACCCAGACCCTTATAGCGCTGAATGGGTTCCTTATAGGACACACCCTGCTCCTGCAAAGAATCCAGAAGCTCATGCAGCTGCTTCTCCGAGTAGGTGTACACCATCTCGTTCGGCTTACCGCGGCGCACCACCTCCACGCGATGCAGAGGCGGGACCGCAGCGTACACGCGACCCGCCTCAATCAGCGGACGCATGTAACGGTAGAACAGAGTCAACAGCAGGGTACGAATGTGGGCACCATCCACGTCCGCATCGGTCATCATAATGACCTTGCCGTAGCGAGCAGAGTCCAGGTCAAAAGTACGACCCGAGCCTGCACCAATGACCTGAATCAGCGCCGCACACTCAGCATTCGCAAGCACATCAGTCACCGAAGCACGCTGAGTGTTCAGGATCTTACCGCGAATCGGCAACAGAGCTTGATACGAAGAAGAACGCGCCAGACGCGCAGTACCCAGCGCCGAGTCACCCTCCACAATGAACAGCTCAGAATGCTCAACATTGGTCGAACGGCAATCCACCAGCTTAGTGGGCATGGACGAAGACTCCAGCGCGGTCTTACGGCGCTGAGTTTCCTTATGGATGCGCGCCGAGACGCGGGTCTTCATCTCAGAGACGACCTTCTCGCACAGAGCGGTCGCCTGAGCCTTCTCCGCACGGGCGGTCGACTCCAGGCGAGCCTTCAGCGCATCACCCACGACCTTCGACACAATCTGGCGAACCGCCGGGGTACCCAGAATCTCCTTGGTCTGCCCCTCAAACTGCGGCTCGGCAAGACGCACGGTCAGCACGGCGGTCAAGCCGGCGAGCACGTCGTCCTTCTCAATCTTGTCGTTACCCACCTTGTACTTGCGGGCATTATCGGCAAGGTGCTTGCGCATCACGCGCAGCAGGCCCTGCTCAAAACCGGTCGTGTGAGTACCGCCCTTGGGGGTGGCAATAATATTCACGAAGCTACGGACCGTCGTCTCATAGCCAATACCCCAGCGCAGTGCAACGTCCACTTCACAATCGCGTTCCACGTCGGTCAGCTGCGAGCGGCCGTCCTCCCCCAGCACCGGCACGGTCTCGGTGAAAGAGCCGCTGCCGCTAAAACGCCAGGTGTCGGTAATACGCTCATCGTGCGCCAGAAACTCGACGAACTCGCTAATGCCGCCGTCATACTGGAAAACTTCCTCGTGGGGCTCCAACTCGCCGGGGGTGCCGGGCAGTCGGCGCTCATCGCGGATGCAAATACGCAGACCCGGAATGAGGAACGCAGTTTGGCGCGCACGAGCAGCCAAGTCCTCGTAGCTGAACTTAGCGTCGGGGGTGAAAATCTGCGGGTCAGCCCAATAGCGCACACGGGTGCCGGTCACGCCGCGCTTAGCGCGACCCACAATCTGCAGGGCGTCAGTGCCCTCGGTTGAGGGAGTGAACGGATCTTCGGGCTTGGGGGTGCGGCCGGACTCAAAGTGGCCGGGAATGCCGTGGCGGAAGGACATCTGGTAGGTCTTCGAGCCACGATCCACCTGCACGTCCAGGCGGGAAGACAGCGCGTTCACCACGGAAGCGCCCACGCCGTGCAAACCACCGGACGCATTATAGGAGCCGCCGCCAAACTTACCGCCGGCGTGCAGCTTAGTGAACACGACCTCCACACCGGACAGGCCGGTGCGCGGCTCAATGTCGGTGGGGATACCGCGGCCATCATCACGCACCTCAACCGAACCGTCACGGTACAGAATGACCTGAATGGACTGACCGAAACCGGCGAGCGCCTCATCCACCGAGTTGTCGATAATCTCCCAGAGGCAGTGCATCAGGCCGCGGGAGTCGGTGGAGCCGATGTACATGCCCGGGCGTTTGCGTACAGCTTCCAGACCTTCCAGCACGGAGAGGTGACGGGCGGTGTAGTTCGAAGACGCCACGGGAATCCTTTCGGGTGAATATGTCTGCGGTGGTGAACGCGTGCCACCGGACGGAGTGCGAGTCCGGCTCAAGTGCTACGGGGGCAGAACGACAGCGGGGCACGACGCGTGTCGTGCCCCGCAGAGCGTTCAACGTTCGGAACTCTATTCTAGCGTGGCTTGGGGAAAAGAGTGATTAAGACAGTCACCGCTAATGCGCTGCTCTGCTCCCACGTTCCTTCCCCTAGTGAGCCTCACCCGAGGCACGCGAGGAGCTCTCGTGACGGTTCGTGACCATGATATTGGACTTGAAGTAGAACTCTTCGGGAAGCTCATTCGTGACCGGTCCGTGCGGGAATTCGCTGAGCTTCGGCACGAAGTACCAGTCCATCAGCTCGCCACTGCTCTGCTTGAGCACGCGGCGTTCCCTCATGGCGTGGCGTACCTTGCGGCGCAGGCGCGGGCTGTCTTTCAGGGTGCTGGTGAAGACCCACGGAGTCTCGTAACCCTCGGTGATTATGCCGAAGGTGATGCGCAGGTTGCCGTTCTCATCGGCGTCCATCGTGAAGTCGCCGTCTGCGATATCGGTGAAGGCGAGCATCCAGCTGTGTCGGCGTTCGTAGCTTTCGCGGGTGGTCTGCAGCGCCGCAATGATGCGGTGATCGACCAGCAGCTCCACCTTGCGTTCGGTGATTTCACCCAGACGAGCGTAGGAGCCGAAGGCGCGGTTCGCGCCGCTGCGGCGAGGCCACTTCGTCACCGCACCGTGTGGCACCTCTCCCGCAAAGGTGAAGGGGCCCGTCATAGTGCCGGGCAGACGCAGACGCTCAAACGGAGCCGTCGGCAGGAAAGTCGTCAGCAGCTGATCGGAGCTGACCGATTTACCCCAGCGCGCCATCTCAAAAATGGTCGGTTCAGGGCCTACAGGGTAGATATGCGGCATCTTGCGACCGAACTCGTCAAAGCCCTCAATAAACTCGCCGTTGGAGCTGTACCCGGGCATGGTCGCACCGAGCGGGCGAGTCCACGACCCCGAATACGGCTTGGTCAGGTGCGGGTTCTCCACCGGCAGGATGCTGGTGCGAGCACCCAGGTAGGCGGGCATGCGCGAGAGGTTACGCCAGGCGAACTTCGCGGCAACCGCCTCACGCCACCACATCGGGCGTTTGCCCGGGGTCTGCCCGCCCAGGCAGTGCATGAGCAGCCAGAATCCAGCCCAGCCGAGGCACCCTGCGGCAACCACGCAGAAAATAATCGTCAGCACAGTGTGCAGGGTTCCGGTCGCCCAGATATTCGTGGCGATCAGAGCCATGAACGCCACCCACGCCGCCATGACGTACGGGCCGAGCGTAATCATCGGATCGACCACCTTCACGGCGGCAATGACGCGGCGGTTCAGTCCGCGCCACACGTAGGAGTACGCCCAGCATCCGGCGGCAAGGGCGAGTGCCATCAGCAGAAGAAGGATGAGCATCGGTGTGTCTCTTTCGCTGCAGGTTTTTCTACCGCGGTCGGTGACAGCAAGCGTCGGGCAGATGCCCCGCTGAAAGGCTCTTCAATAGCAAAACTCGCCTGCCGAAGGTACCTTCAGCAGACGAGTTTCTTTGGTGTCACTAACCTTGAGGTAAAGCTTCTCACACTATTGTGCCTTTAATTGGTATCCCCGTGGGGGATTTTAGAGGGATGCGTGAAAAATTCGCACCCAACCCCGCGTTTTCACCCATCAGACCGGCACAGTAAGACCTTCGCAGTGAAACCGGCGCAGCGAGTATGCTCTGGCGCCTCAGCGACGGTTTTAGACAGAGGTTTTAGACAGCGGTTTTAGGAGGCCAGCGCCGCAGCAATCTGAGGAATCAGTGCCTCAAAAGCACGCGCACGGTGGCTAATCGAGTTCTTAATCTCGGCGGGAATCTCAGCGCAAGACTTGCCAGCGTACTGGCCCTCGTACAGGGCGTTCTCACCGTTCAGCTCCACGGGGCGCAGAATCGGGTCGTAACCGAAGCCGCCCTCCCCCGCCGGTGCGGTCAGCAGCTCGCCGGGCAGCTCGCCGTACTCGACCGCTTCAAAACCATTCGGGGAGGCAACCGACGCCGCGCAGCAGAACTTCGCGCCGCGGTGCTCGGCAGAAATATCGCTCAGCTGAGCCAGCAGCAGGTTCAGGTTCGCGGAATCATCGCCGTGGCGACCCGCCCAGCGCGCCGAGAAAATACCGGGAGCGCCGTTGAGCACATCCACAGACAGACCGGAATCGTCAGCAATAGCGACCAGGCCGGTTGCCTCGGCAACAGCGCGCGCCTTCAGCAGGGAGTTCTCAGCGAAGGTCACGCCGGTCTCGGGAACATCGGGGGCGTTCACGCTGGAGGCGTCAACCACCTGGGTGTCAACGTCCAGGCCGTCAATGCGTCCGCGCAGAATTTCGCGCAGTTCCTTGAGCTTGCCCTTATTGTGGCTTGCCAGAACAATCTTTGCGTCTGCCATAGTTTCTCCTTGTCGACGGAACTAGTTACTGGGACGGGTTAGTGTGCCAGTGCTTCACGCTGAATCTGAGCCAGCTCAGCGGTGCCTTCCAACGCCAGGTCGAGCAGGCTGTTGAGCTCGTCGCGGTCGAAAGGCGCGCCCTCGGCGGTGCCCTGAACCTCAACGAACTTGCCGCTGCCGGTGACGACCACGTTCATGTCAGTCTCGGCGCGAACGTCCTCGGTGTAGGGCAGGTCCAGCATGGGGGTGCCGTCAATAATGCCCACCGAAATTGCGGACACCGAATCGATCAGCGGGTTCGCCTTAGCGGGCAGAATCTTCTGCTCCTTCGCCCAAGAAATAGCATCAGCCAGCGCCACGTACGCGCCGGTAATAGAAGCGGTGCGGGTGCCGCCGTCAGCCTGCAGAACGTCACAGTCGAGCACGATGGTGTTCTCGCCCAGCTCATCCATGTTGATGACCGCACGCAGGGAGCGACCAATCAGGCGAGAAATCTCGTGGGTGCGGCCGCCCACGCGGCCCTTCAGCGACTCGCGCGAAGAACGGGTGTTGGTGGCGCGCGGCAGCATCGCGTACTCGGCGGTCACCCAGCCCTTACCTTCGCCCTTGAGCCAGCGCGGCACACCCTCGGTGAAGGATGCAGTGCACAGCACGCGGGTGTTGCCGAACTCGATGAGGGCGGAACCCTCAGCGTTGCGGGACCAGCCGCGGGTAATGGTGATGGGGCGCAGTTCGTTGAGGGCGCGGCCGTCTTCGCGGGTTGCAGTCATGGGTTCTCCTTGAATCTGTCTGCAGGATTTATGTCTGTCTGTTGAATCTATGTCGAAAAATGGGCGAGGCTGAGCGCAGTTTGCACTAGCCCAGCTTGTTTTAGCCTAGTCCAGCTCGGGCTTGGGCAGTGCAATCGCGGTGTTCAGCGGCGGGTCGAGCACCTCCACCACGTTCAGGGTGGACGTGACCGGGTGAGCCTCCGTCGGGCGCGGGTAGATGCGGTAGCTTGCCGCCATTTCGGCAATGCCGACCGGGCCGGAGAAAGCACTGCGCGCCTCCGCGCGGGCGATGTCCGGGTCGTTCCACACGGGCAGGTGGGTCAGCAACAGGTTACGCACGCCCGCCTCCGTGGCGGCCTCGCCGGCGCGCTTGCCGGTCAGGTGAATACCGCGCAGGGCGTCGTCGCGACCCTCCTGGTAGGCTGCCTCGCAGAGGAACAGGTCAGCGCCGCGCGCAGCCTTGACCAGGCCCTCGCACAGGTCGGTATCGCCCGAGTACGAGAACACGGTGTGGCCCTCGCGGTCGTTGCAGGTGATGCGCAGCGCGTACGGGTCCTTCGAGGGGTGAACCACGCGGAACGGCTCCACGCGGAAGGGACCAATCTGTACGGGCTCACCCTCAGTCCAGGTGTGGTACTCGAACTCGGTGCTCATGCCCGGATCCGGGTCCAGGCCGTGAGTCGCTGAAAGGTACTCGTTAATCGCGGCGGGACCGTACAGCGGAATGCGGCCCTTGGGCCAGCCGCGCGGATCCCACTTGACCGCCACGTGCAGACCGGACAGGTCGATGCAGTGGTCCGGGTGCAGGTGCGAAATCAGAATCGCGTCGATATCGCTCAGGTCGATATGGCGCTGGAGCATGCCGAGGGAGCCGTTGCCCATGTCCATGATGATGCGCCAGGTTCGACCCGCGAAGTCCGTGGCGGTGAGCATGTAGCAACTAGCCGGTGAGACGGGGCCGGGAAAGGAGCCCGTACAACCGATAACGGTTAGACGCATGAGGTGTCGTCCTTAGGGGTGGTGCCGGAAAATTCGGTGCCCGCGACAGTGTGTGCTGTCTCTGCAGGATCTGCCGATTCGTCGAGGGTGATGTTGCGGTGTGCCGCAAGCATTTCGGGGGTGAGTGCCGCCAGCGAGCCGGTCGGGTAGCGTTCCGCCACGGAGCTGGTGTGGCGCACGTTGGTGACCTCGGGGCCGAGGAAGCGGCGTGCCAGCTGCGAGAACGTCTCAGATTCGCCGGTGGCGAGGAATTCGTGGTGCGGATTTTCCTCGGGGACCGGGCTTTCAATGGCGAGGTTGAGCAGTTCGCGGTACACATCCTTCGCGGTCTCATCCGCGGAGGAAACCAGGGTGACATCCTCACCCATAATGTAGGAAATCACGCCGGCCAGCAGCGGGTAGTGGGTACAGCCGAGCACGAGGGTGTCCACGCCGGCATCCTTGAGCGGCTGCAGGTACTCGCGGGCGGTCTCCAGCAGCTCGGGGCCAGAGGTAATGCCCTTCTCCACGAACTCCACGAAGCGCGGGCACGCCACCGAGTGCACCTCAAGGTTCGGGGTGATCGCGAAAGTGTCCTCGTAGGCGCGGGAGGTGACGGTCGCCTCGGTCGCAATCACGCCGATCTTGCGGTTGCGGGTTGCGGCGAGCGCACGGCGGGCGGCGGGCTGAATCACCTCGATGACGGGGATGCCGTACTGGCGGGTGTAGCGTTCGCGGGCGTCGCGGAGCACCGCTGCGGAGGCGGTGTTGCAGGCGATGACGAGCATTTTCACGCCAGAGTCGACGAGTTCGTCCATGATGCGCAGTGCGTTGGCGCGTACTTCTGCGATTTTGAGGGGGCCGTAGGGGCCGTGGGCGGTGTCGCCGACGTAGATGATGCGTTCGTGAGGCAGCTGGTCCATGATGGCGCGTGCCACGGTGAGTCCGCCAACGCCGGAGTCGAAGACGCCGATGGGTGCCGCGGCGGTGGGGCCTACGGGCTCGGGGCTTCCCCAGGGGGTGCGGGCACGGTAGGGATTTGTTGCGTCGATGCTGTCACTCATGTGTCACCTACACTTCGTTATCGGTCGGGTACCACGTTCTATGCTAACTCGCCAAGGTTACCCTTTTAGTCCGTTGAGCGGTTAGATGAGTCGAGAACCACCATTATGTGGTTGTATATGACGATAGTTTGAAGGGGAATTTGAAAAATTCGTTCTATTCTTGCTCGTTTTCTTGCCCGTTTGCCCCGCCATCTGCCCCGCCAAATACTCCGCCGGACTTTTCCTCTTCTTCGTCGTCCAGCCCGTCGAGCATGGCGAGCATGAGCGAGTCCTGAACCCAGGAGACGAAGTTGTACACCACAGCCATGTACTCTTCTTGGGTCTCGATCTCGGAAGGGTCGGTGAACGCCGCAATATCTTCTGCGGTGTCTTCATCCACGATGTAGAGGCGGTCGGCAAGCACCAGGCGAATATCGCCGAGCGCAGTAGCCCAGGCGCGGGCGTGTTCCTCGTTCAGGCGCAGGTCGCTGGACTCAATGTCGAAGGCGAGCATGGCGAGGTTCGCGCGTTTGGTTTCGCGCAGGTCGCGTTCGGTGTAGCGGCGGTATTCGGTGGCGGCCTCGTCGTCACTGCTTGCGGCGGGGAGCAGGCGTGCTACGGCGCTATCAGCGGGGATAGTGGGGTTTTCGGTGATGCCGACCAGCGCCTCCAGCGGGTCGACGGTGCCGCCGTCGGCGGTGGTATCTGCCGGGCGCAGTAGCGCGCGCACGTCTTCGGCGAGTTCGCGGATCAGGTCACGTTCGGCGGGTTCGAAGGAGGCGGTGTAGCCTCCGGGGGTGCGGCGGAAGGGTCGCGCCATTAGTTTTCTACTTTCTCGAAGGTTGCCAACAGGCCCCAGGCGTGCATTGCCTGGGTGTGTTTTTCGGTGTCTTCGCGCGAGCCAGTGAAGACGATTGCCTTGCCGTTGTTGTGCACCTGCAGCATGAGCTCTTCTGCGCGGGCGCGGGAGTAGCCGAAGTGACTGCGGAAGACGTAGGACACGTAGGTCATGAGGTTGACGGGGTCGTTCCAGACGATGACTTTCCAGGGGGTGTCTGTGGCGAGGATGTTCTCCAGAGCGGTGTCGAGGTCGGTGTCCTCGAGGGTTCCGGTAGAGAGGGTCACGGCGGTAGTGTTCATTGGTTTCCTTTGCGGCCGGTTCCCTTTGATTATACGGGCGGGTATGCGTTGCCCCTGCGTGACCCCTGTGTTCGTCCTGCGCTACTGCGGTATTCGTCCTGCGTTGCTCCCGCGCAGAGTGCTGGTAATTTGTCATACTACAGTACTTAGAGTCAAGAATACTTTATGTAGTGATTGACACGCCGATTCAAGAGGAAAAATACCCTAATCCCCCACTACAATAAACACATGGCTACTACTTCCCTTCTCACCGACCACTACGAACTGACCATGCTCCAGGCGGCACTCGCCTCCGGCGCAGCCAACCGTAAGTGCACCTTCGAAGTCTTCACCCGCCGCCTGCCCGCGGGCCGCCGCTACGGCGTCCTCGCAGGCACCGGCCGATTCCTCGAAGGCCTCGCTAACTTCCGCTTCACCGACGAAGAGCTCTCTTTCCTCTCCTCCCGCAACATCGTCAACAAAGAAACCCTCTCCTACCTCGAATCCTTCACCTTCAGCGGCAACATCCGCGGCTACGCAGAAGGCGAAGCGTTCTTCCCCCACTCCCCCGTCATGCAGGTCGAAGGCACCTTCGCCGAAGCGTGCGTCCTCGAAACCTACCTGCTGTCCATCCTGAACTTTGACTCCGCCGTGGCGAGCGCCGCCTCCCGCATGAGCGCAGCCGCAGGCAACCGCCCCTGCCTCGAAATGGGTTCACGCCGCGCCCACGAACGCGCCGCCGTCTCCGCCGCACGCGCCGCCGTTATCGCCGGTTTCGCGGGCACCTCCAACCTGGAGGCTGGCCTGCGCTACGGCCTGCACACCATCGGCACCAGCGCCCACGCCTTCACCCTGCTGCACGACAGCGAACGTGAAGCGTTCGAGGCGCAGTTGCGTTCCCTCGGCGCCCGCACCACCCTGCTCGTCGACACCTACAACGTGGACGAGGCGGTTCGCCTCGGCGTGGAACTCGCTGGCGAAGAGCTTGGCGGCGTGCGCCTGGACTCCGGCGACCTGGTCGCCACCGCGACCCACGTGCGTGAACTGCTCGACTCACTTGGCAACACCCACACCAAGATCACCGTCACCAGCGACCTGGACGAGTATGCCATCGCATCCCTGGCGGCAGCACCCGTGGACTCCTACGGCGTGGGCACCAAGCTGGTCACCGGCTCCGGCGCGCCGACCTCCTCCATGGTGTACAAGGTCGTTGAGCGTGAGAACTCCGCCGGTGAAATGCAGCCGGTCGCCAAGGCGTCGGCTGGCAAGGCGTCCATCGGCGGCGCCAAGCGTGCGGCCCGCCGCCTCAACGGCATGGGCATTGCGACCGCCGAGGTTCTGGGCACCCACGAGGACCCGAGCCTGCTCGAAGACACCCGCCCGCTCATGGTGGACTTCGTCCGCAACGGCGAGCTACTCCCCGGCTTCACCGGCGAGGAAGGCGTGCGCCGCGCAACCGCCCGCCACGCAGCATCCCTGGCTGAGCTTCCTGAAGCTGCCCACCGCCTCTCGGAGGGTGAGCCGATCATTCCGACCGAATTCATCTAAACCACCCTTCTGAGATACTGTTTTCACCTGGCGAATCTTCACCTGGCGAATCAGAGTGAAAACTCATTCCTACTTGTAAAGGACAGACATGTCTAAGGCACTGATTATTGTTGACGTGCAGAACGATTTCTGCGCCGGCGGCGCCCTCGCCACCGAGCGCGGTGCGGACGTTGCCGCACTGATTAGCGAATACGTGGAGAACAACCACCACCGCTACGACGCGATTGTCGCCACCCAGGACTGGCATATCGATCCGGGCTCGCACTTCTCTGACACCCCCGACTACGTTGACTCCTGGCCGGTGCACTGCGTCGCCAAGAGCGAAGGCGCGCAGATTCACGAGAACCTGGACACCGACTACATTGAGGCGTACTTCCGCAAGGGCCGCTTCGAGGCAGCCTACTCGGGTTTTGAGGGGCTTCTCGCCCCCGAGGATGAAGTCGCAACCGGCGAGCACGAGCCCGGTGCGGATGCGTCCGAGGACGGTCCGCAGACTCCCCTGTCGGAGTGGCTGGATGAGCGCGGTATCGAGTTCGTCGATGTTGTCGGTATCGCCACCGATTATTGTGTGTCGGCAACCGCTCGCGATGCGGTCGATGCAGGCTACGAGACTCGCGTTCTGGTTGACCTGACTGCGCCCGTGCACGAGGACAAGCTCGACGACGTGGTTGCCGAGCTTGAAGATGAGGGCGTCGAGGTGGTTGAGGTTCTCTAACCTCCACTATCGCTGTAGGTAACTCGCCATTTCGGGCAGGTACTAAAGATACAGAGGCGTTGAATATACAGAGGCGGGGAGCCTGGGATAGTACATCCCAGGCTCCCCGCCTCTAGCATGCCCAATAACCTGGCGTGCCCATAACTTATCGTGCATGCAACCAGCCGAGGTCATGAAACCTCTGCGGTTATGTAGCAGATTGAGCCGCTTACTTGAAGCGAACCTCCGCCATGCCGTTCACGCGCACGTTCGGGCCGGCCGGCGCCTCCTTAGTGCCAATGATTGCGCCGTTACGCACGTTCGGCGCCAGGTAGGATCCGCCTGCACCACCGGAGCCGCCGCGCACCCATTCCAGGCCGCAGACCGGGCTAATGGCGTAGCTGGAGCCGACGTTTCCGGGCGCGAAAAAGCCCGCGAGCGCATACACACCCGCGGGCTTCTACCTCTCAATCTTGAGAGGTCGTTAGACTAACCCTTAGTCTCGCAGAGGTACACCTTGGCCTCGCCATCATGGACGTTAATGCCGGTCCTCATCGCGTTCATAGAGTTAGAGATTTCACCCTGAATAACGCGCGGCGACAGGTACGAACCACCCGCACCACCGGCACCGGAGAACTGCAGGTAGCTCACGCTCTGGCGGATGCCCGCAGGGTTGTTATTCCACTTCTGAATGGTCGTAATAGCAGACAGCGCCATCGCGGCACCCGAACCGCCACCGCCGTAGCCGCCGCCACCGCCTCCGGACATTGCGAACTGGTAGCCGTTGAACTCCGCAGCGGTCTCCTCGGCGGAGAATTCGATGCGCTCGCCGCCGGGCAGAGTCAGCACTTCAAGGTTCTTCGGGTCGTTATTGTCGAGCTGGTAGCTATAAGCGACAGCACCATTACCGCCCTTAGCCTTAAAGCCGGAGCCGCCCGCGTTACCTGCGGTCGAAGAGCTGTACAGCACCTGGTTATTCTGGCTGTCGTAGCTAAAGATATGGTTGGGGCTACCGGTCGGCACCTCGGGCTTAGCAGCACCCGCTCCACCGGCGCCATTGTTTCCGCCCTTACCGCCGTCAACAGATACCTTAGTGTTCAGGCTGTGGGTGTAGAACTGGGTGCCCGTGGTGGCGTCTCCACCGCGAGTGCTCAAACCGCTACCCGCAAAGCTGCGAATGGGCGGATCAGTCGGGTGGTAAAAATTCGTCACGCTCGCATCAAGAACAGCGGGGAAATGCTTAGCATGAGGCGCTGAGGTGTAGGAGTAGGTGACGCCGCCGCCACCGCCACCGCCTGCAATAGCGATAACTTCGCCGTCAATTAGCAGTGCCGAGGCGCCGCCGCCGGGGTGTCCATAAACCTCAACGGTACCCTTAGGACCGTCTTCAAGTTCCCTCCAGTTGAGGGCGCCCGGGTAACGTTTGGTCACTTCAGCCACCATTTCGGCAGGCATAGTGAATCGGGGTGCGTCGCCGCCGTCGCCGTAGCCACGCCCGCCTCGTCCGGGCCCGTCAGTCGTAAGCCTGCCCCGGCGGTGGTAGTTTCCTCCAGAACCGCCGCCCACAATGATACGAACCGTCTGTCCCGGCTTCACTTCAACGATTCCGGTGGTTCGGGCGCCCGAGCCGCTTTCGTGGCCGGTGTCGCTGACTCCGCCACCACCAAAAATATCGAAGCGAAGCTTACTCACGTTAGCGGGGACGGTGAATTCCTCTTCTACACGATAGTCGCTATATCCCCTCAAGAACTTGTGGGGGCTGTCAGCAAAGACGCAGTCCAGGGATGCAGCGAACGCGGGAACAGCAGCCGAGGTGGCAATGACGGGGGCGGCCCACGCGGCACCCGCAACGACCCTGCGGCGAGAAATATGAGTAGACATCAGTGTCCTTCGGTGTGGTTAGTTCAGGTGCTCGCTCCCCTACCGCGCGCGGGGCGGCAGACTGTGCCGGGCTGATGCTTCCCCGGAGGCGGGGCTCATCAGGTGCTACACTGCCGCCTCAGCTGTGAAGCGGAAAATGTGGTACTTCAGGTGTGCGTGGTTGGGAAACGGTGACCTGGTGTTTCTCTATATGTGCACCGCTCATGCACTCAGCACTGCCCTTTTATTCATTCTGGCCGGTGTCTAAGAACGGGGAGGTATCCGTGCCGAAGATTGCGTTCGGTGCCGGATATCGTCTCCTCTTCTACCCTACAGGTATAAGGCTCTAGTTGAGGGTCATCTCTGCTTATGCGACCAAATATTACGGGCACGCAGAAGCCCCGCGAGCGTATACACGCTCGCGGGGCTTTCCCCTTATCCAAAGGTATTTACGTGCTCATCTTGGACAGGGAAGGTTGATTATACCGCGCAGAGATACACCGTCGCGGTGCCACCCGCACCATACTGCGAGCCCATGTATACATTATTGGCCCGAGAAATTTCACCTTCGATAACGCTCGGCGCCAGGTAAGACCCACCCGCACCACCTGCACCGGCAAGCCGCGCAGAGCTAATACTCTGGCGAACACCCTCCGGGTTATTATTCCATTTCTGAGCGATTGTAATCGCTGATTGCGAGAGGGCCGCACCCGAACCACCGCCACCATAACCGCCGCCGCCACCACCGGACACAATGACCTGCGCGCCGTTGAAGTATGGGGCGAGATGATAGTAGGACAGATATTTATGGGTTCTTCCATCAGGGCGTCGGAGAGTTTCATAGCCTTCCCCAGAGAACCCATCATGGTTATCCAACTGGTAGCTCACAGACATCACGCCATCGCCACCGTTCCCTTGCAGACCATTAGTACCGGGGTTACCTGCAGTGGAGGAGCTATAAAGCACCTGCTTATTCTGGCTATCAAAGCTAAAGATATCATTGGGGGTACCGGTCAGTACGGTCGGCTTAGCACCACCGGCACCACCGATACCATTACCGCCGCCCTTGCCACCTTCAACAGTTAGTTGAATGTTCGGGTCCTGAGCATAATATTCACGTCCAATTGTGGCGTCACCACCGCGTGCTCGTTCCCCCGACCCGCCAACACTGTGTACGGGCGGGTGGGTCTGGTTTTCCGGACCAATCATACGAGCGTCGACAATTCCAGGGTAGTGATCCGGGTCAGGTTCCGTCGTGAACATTGTTGCCCGGGTGGCTCCACCACCACCGCCGCCAGCAACAGCGATAACCTCACCGTTGATGAGCAGAGCCGAGGAACCGCCGCCCGAGCATCCATAAATCTCTTCCATAGGCTGCTTAGGATGCGGACCGTGATCCCAATCAGCAGCCCATACCCAGCGCTTGGTTAGCTTTTTCATCACGTCATCGGGAATCCTGGAGCTGGGAACTCCACCACCGTTACCGAAACCTCGGCCACCTTGGGAACCTTCAGTCCGGTACTCATCTAAATTGTCAGCGCCGTACCCTCGGACTTCGAGCATACCACCGCCACCTGCAATGAGCTCGATAGTTGCCGGACCAGGTACCCCAACAACTCCGGTTACTTTCGCTCCTGAGCCACCGAGAGAGCTGTTGCCAAAGCCTCCGCCACCTGCGCCACCGGTCAGTTCAAAACGGATCTTATAGAAGGTAAGGCGGCTATAAAGATATTCCGTTCCTTCCCCGCGGTTATACATGTCAGCGTAGACAGACATGTAAGGTGTTTCTGACACGGTGCAATCCGGTCTTGAAGCAGCGTAAGCCGGCACTACTGAAGAAGCCGCAATCACGGGCGTTGCCCAGGCGGCACCCTTCACGACCTTACGGCGAGAAATATGAGACATCACTGTCCTTCAATGGTTGGTGTAGCCGTTCTTCCAGCCCATTTCTCGCACTCGGCTCGGCAGAATAACGGCTACATGGTGTTTCTACTGGAAGCTCTTCCACAATGGCGACCATGCCAGGTTCGGGAGGGGGCTTCCACCAATAGGGTACATGAATCAGGTTTTATGGGCACCCCAAAAGGTCATAAAACACCACGTCAAATCATTTTTATACCCGTTGCGTAGCTATCCGGCTGTCTTTTGCAGGAATCGAGAATAGACAGAAGCCCCGCGAGCGCATACACACCCGCAGGGCTTCTCTCTACGTTCTATCCACGTTCTAGCGTCGGCCCACGAACCAGTCCGACAGCTTATCGATACGCGCCTGAATCTGCTCAGCAGAAGCCTGCGCAACCGCCGGGCCACCACAAATCTTACGCAGCTCATTGTGAATCACGCCGTGCGGCTGACCCGAACGAATCGACCACGCCGCCACATTCTTCGCCAACTTATTGCGTAGCTCCTTCAACTGGCGGTGATCCACCACCGAAGGCGCCGCAGTCGCCGGGCGGCGTGCCGCATGCTCACGCTGATGCGCTCGCAACAGCGTACCCACCTGTTCGGCATCCAGCAGACCCGGAATACCCAGGAAGTCCTGCTCCTCCTCACTACCCACGGCAAGATTGCCGGAGGCGAACTCCGCGCCGTCGAACAGCACACCGTGGAAGGACGCCTCGGAGCCGAGCGCCTCGAACTTGCCGCGTGCCAGCTGCTCGGAGGCGCGCTCCTCGCGGTTTGCTTCTTCGAGCAGGTGGTCGTCCAGGCCCTCAACCATGGGGTCGATTTCCTGGGGTGCGCCGCGGTCGAGGGCGTGGTCGCGTTCTACTTCCATGTCGTTGGCGAGCATCATCAGCTGCGGCACCGACGGCAGGAACACGGAGGCGGTTTCGCCGCGCTTGCGGGCACGCACGAAACGGCCAATCGCCTGGGCGAAGAACAGCGGAGTGCTGGTGCTGGTGGCGTACACGCCCACGGCGAGGCGGGGCACGTCCACACCTTCGGACACCATGCGCACGGCAACCATCCAGCGCTGCATGCCTTCACGGAATTCGTCGATTTTTGCGGAGGCTTCACGGTCGTCAGAGAGGATCACGGCGGGGTATTCGCCGGTGATTTTCTGAATCTGTTCGGCGTAGGCTTTGGCGTCCGCGTGGTCGGTGGCGATGACAAGCGCACCGGCGTCGGGCACGGTGCGGCGCACCTCGGTCAGGCGCTTATCGGCCGCCGCGAGCACGGTCGGGATCCATTCACCGTTGGGGTCGAGGGCGGTTCGCCACGCTTGGGAGGTGATGTCCTTGGTGAAGCCTTCGCCGAGGTTTGCCGCCATTTCCTCACCTGCGGAGGTGCGCCAACGCATCTGGCCCGAGTACGCCATGAAGATGACCGGGCGCACCACGTGGTCCTTCAGCGCGGGGCCGTAACCGTAGGAGTAGTCTGCTTTGGAACGACGGATACCGTCATTGTCGACCTCGTAAGTGACGAACGGAATCGGGGAGGTGTCCGAACGGAACGGGGTACCGGTGAGCGCCACGCGGCGGGTCGCGTCGTCGAACGCTTCACGCAGACCGTCACCCCAGGACAGCGAATCACCAGCGTGGTGAATCTCGTCAAAAATCACGAGGGTTTTCGTTTCCTCGGTGTTGCGGGCGTGCAGCTGCGGCTTATTCGCCACCTGCGCGTAGGTCAGCGCCACACCCTTGTAGTGGCGGCTGATGGTCACATCCGCGTTCTTGAAGTTCGGGTCAATGGGAATACCGACCTTCGCGGCGGCGTCTGCCCATTGCTTTTTCAGGTGGTCGGTCGGCGCCACAACGATGAGCTGGCGGACCGTGCCGCGGTTGAATAGTTCCTTGGCGAGGGTCAGCGCAAACGTGGTTTTACCCGCACCGGGGGTTGCGACTGCCATGAAGTCGCGGGGGTTGGTTTCGAAGTACTTCTGCATGGCTTCTGCCTGCCAGGCGCGCAGGCTGACGGAAGTACCCCAGGGGGCGCGGTCGGGGTATGCCGGGGAGAGCTTCGGCTTCACCATACTGTCGAATAGGGTGGGTTCCTCTGCGGGTGCGCTCATTCTCTCCTTCTTCCTCGTCTACCTCTACTGATTCCTCCCGCCGACTCAGCGCAGGGGCGCTCCTCCCCCGTATGGAGGTGGTGGGCACTCTGGTGTTCCTAGTGCTCTGGGTTCTTAGCACTCTGGTGTTTCTGGCGCTCTGGCGGTCCGGGCACAGCGAGGTTAAATTCTAGCACCACATCCGCGGGTTGGGCCGGGCTGTGGTGCAAGAATTTGGTGCTCGTCAGCAAAGTCTCATGAGCAGTGTTGGGCCGTTGAGTCTTGCTGCTGCGGCGTGTTATTTTTTCGTATTTGTTCAGGCGTATTGTCTGAGATGTGTTGTCTGGCACGTATTATTCGCCGGAGCCGTTGTCGCCGTCGTTGCCGGGTGCAAGGCCTTCGTAGATTTCCTTGCACTGGGGGCAGACGGGGAACTTCTGCGGGTCGCGGCCGGGTACCCACATTTTGCCGCAGAGGGCGCGCACGGGTTCACCGGTCAGCGCCGATTCGAGGATCTTTTCCTTGCGTACGTAGTGGGAGAAGCGCTCGTGGTCGCCGGGCTCAGAAAGCTGGGTTTCTTCGCGTTCGAGCAGGGCGGTGCCGCCTGCGGTTCCGGGGCCAAAGGGGTCTTCGATACCTTCGATCGAGCTCATGTTTCTCCTTGATGATGAGGTGGGATACATAGGGTGAGGGGTGCCGCTGCACGGTTGGGTGATTGGCGCCTTCTCTATTTTAGTAGCAGTTGGGAGGTGCCGAGCCCCCGGGCGGTCAATATGGAGGCAGGCCACAGCTCAACCATAGACTCTTAGGTATTGCGGTGAGCTTCTTTCCGTCAGAAGTTCGGGGCTAGAATTTCGGGCGGCATAGAAGCATAGAAAAGGGGTTCCGCGCCAGGCGTAGTACCTAACACGGAACCCTTCTCTTTTATTCCTGATGTGCTGGAGCTTCGACTCTTGTTAGTTCGCCTGGAAGCGTGCCACGCGCTCCAGCATCTTGGAGCTGACCTTATCGTAGCGGTGACCGCCCCACGCCACGCCGCCCACGAGCAGTGCGGCACCAATCAGCAGCTGAATCAAGCCACCGTAGACGAGGGTCAGCACATCCTGCGTGCGGAAAATGTACACGACAACAGAGATACCGCCGGGCAGCGCGCTGAGCATCACCAAAACTATAGAGAGCATCAGCAGCAGTTGCTTAGCGAAGCCCTCATTGTTCTTCGGGTTCTTGAACGGGTTAGCACCCGGAGGCGCCACGGGCGGGCTAATGAAGGTGTCCATCACACTGCCCATGCCAGCCGCTGCGGCGAGCACGCCCAGCTGGTGCATCAGCACAATGGGGAAAAGCTCCAGGTGTCCATTTGCCGCTGAGGCGACGAACACCATCACCACCACGATCGGAACCATCAGGATGCTGTAACCCCAGAGACGGCCGAGACGATCGTCAATACCGCGTAGCGGGGAGAGCACGTGCAGGCTGAATGCGGTGTTGTCGTAGGAGACGAGGTAGCACATGTAGTAGCCGGTGAAGACGGTGCAGAAGTACATCCAGAATCCGAAGAGCCGCATGACGCCGCTATTGATAATCTGGTTAGCTTCAGCCGCGTTGATGCCATTAAAATCAACATGAGTTTTAACGGACCCTACAGAGCTCAGGAACAGCGGCATAGCCACCGTCAGTATCAGGTAAAGCATGGCGGTGCTTACGGTCAGCAGCTGCAGACGGTTGTCTTTCAGAAATGAGTGCAGGGTTCGTGCCGCCACGGCGCCACGCGGGGTTGCGGGGAACCGTGCAAACAGACCCAAATCGCCTGCGGCGACTTCGGTTGCGCTGGCGTGGTGGGCGCTACCGCCCACATTCGCCATGGAGCGTGCCAGGTTCTTACCCCACAGCCACCATCCACCAACCAGGTAGACGAGGGTCAGAGCCAGGCAGCCAAGGGCGGCGCCCATATTGCCGGTCGCCATAAAGTAGGGCACCGCAAACGCGGACCCGAAGGGCGTCACGCTGAGCCACGGCAGGTAGGGCAGCACCTCTTCCCAGTGCTTGGTCAGGTAGGTTATCGTTCCACCGAAGATAAAGCCGGCGCTCATCATCAGTAGCATGGCAACGATCATCAGGGTGTTGGCGATGCGCGGGTTATCATTCAGCGCCATGCCCAGGCGGTTGGCGAGACGAGCCCACACCATGAGGTTCGCAAGGCCGAGCACGCAGCAGATGAGGTACACAACCAGTGCGAGCGGTTGCGATATAAACGCGATCGCACCCAGCAGCACAGCAATGATGCTGGCAATGCCGGGGATACCCACGAACCCGCCGAGGAACTGGCCCTTCTGCAGGGTGGAGGGCTTGATGGGGAAGAGCACGAATCGGCTCTCGTCCAGGGTGCCGTCCAGTCCGCTAAAGAAAATGGGGACAATAGCCCAGGCGAGCGCAATAACCGCGCCTACCAGGAGGGTTCCGAGCTGACCGTATTCGGGTACCTCCGAGTTAGCGATAAAGTATGCGGAGCCGAGGCCGAAGAGCATACCGCCCGCGTAGAGCGCCGCAAAAATCAGGCCGATCAGTGCCCAGATGCTGCGGCGGAAGGAAGCGAGCACATACTGCCACTTTAGTGAGACGAGGTGCCCAACCATGACAATCCTTCCGAGGAGGTGCGGCCGCCGACCAGCTGCACGAATCGTTCTTCAAGGCTCATGCCGGCGCGTACTTCATCGACCGTTCCGGCGGCGAGAATACGGCCGGAGTCCATGACGGCTACGTGGTCGCACAGGCGCTGGACAAGGTCCATCACGTGCGAGGAGATAATGACAGTTCCGCCGGAGGCAACGAAGCCACGCAGAATGTCCTGAATATTAGCGGCGGAAACCGGGTCGACCGCCTCGAAGGGCTCGTCCAGAATCAGCACGGAGGGCGCGTGAACGAGAGCGGCGGCGAGCGCAATCTTCTTGGTCATACCGGCGGAGTAGTCGGCAACGGCACGGCCCGCAGCGTCGGTCAGGTCCATTGCGGCGAGCAGGTCCTTGACGCGGGAGGCAACGGTTTCCTTATCGATCCCGTGCAGGTAGCCGGAGTAGGTGATGAGCTGTTCACCGGTGAGCTTGTCGAAGAGGTGCACGCCGTCGGGCAGCACACCCAGGTGCGCTTTGGCTTTGAGCGGGTCGGCCCACATGTCGATGCCGCGCACGTAGGCGGTGCCTTCATTGGGCTTGAGCATGCCGGTGACCATGGAGATGGTGGTGGTTTTACCGGCGCCGTTGCGGCCGACCAGTCCGTAGAACGATCCGGAGGGGATATCCAGGTTGATGCGGTCGACGGCTACCTTCTGACCGAATGCCTTGGTGAGGCCGCGGATTTCGATGGCGGGGCGCGTGCCAGCGGTCGGTGCGGCCTGCGGGGTGACGGGTAGCTGCGGTGCTACCGACGCGGGAACTACAGCTTCCGGAGCTGCAGGCTCAGGGTTTACGGCTTCCGGCGCTGCAGGCTCAGGGGTTACAGATTCTGGGACTATAGCTTGAGGTACTGCCGTGGCGGGTGCTGCCTCTACTGCCGTCTCTTGTACCGGGTTCTGCGGTGAACCTGGTTCTTGCGGGTTCGGGTCCTGGGGAAAGTGACTAGTGTTCATATTTTCACCCTACCACCCCCCCCCATGAGGTCTAGCAGGTTTGGTGATGAAACCTGCATTATTAAGTACTCACAATGCATAATATGGACATTTCGGGGTGCTATAGATGCCATCCAACCGCGCTATCAGACAGGTTGAGTCGCCTGCTCTCCCCACCCTTAAAACCGCTCAAACCCGCGAACGCAGAACGGGCTACCACCTCCCCCGCAGCCCGAGTGCAGGGGTAGACGATAGCCCGTCCGTAATTCAAAGTTCCAGGGTCAAAGTGTCAGCCGGTTAGACCGGTTCATGACGATTCCCGGATGACAGCTGTTTTTAGAACAGAGCCATGGTCAGTGCCGCACGCGCCTTGACGGTGCGCGGGTCAGATGCACCCACCACGTCGAAGAGCTGCACGAGGCGCTCGCGCACACGCGCCTTATCGTCGGGACCTACCGCGCTGAACAGGCGCAGCAGACGGTTGTACGCGTCCTCCACGTGGCCGCCCACCAGGTCCAGGTCGGCTACGTTGAACGCGGCGTCAATGTTCATGGGGTCTGCCGCGGCCGCCGCACGTTCGGTTGCCATGTCCAGGTCCTTCACTCGGGCGAGCAGTTCAACCTGTTCCAGGCCGAGCTTCGCTTCCTTATCGCCGGGGTTCTCGCTAATTGCCTTGCGGTATGCGGCGCGGGCACCCTCCAGGTCGCCGCGGTCGAGGGCGGCGACGGCTTCTGCATGCAGGGGCGGCAGGGGCTTTTCGTCGTCGGGAACGACCGGGTCGAAGCCGCCGGGCAGCTGGTACTGTGCCGCGAGCTGCAGAACCTGGGAGAGCACATCGCCGAGGTCTTCTGCGCTGACCGGGCCGGTGTAAATCGGTGCCGGGCGGCCCGCCAGAACGGCAACGCCCGCAGGCACGCCGCTCACGCCGAATGCCTGGGCAGCTTCGGGGAGCTTGGTGACGTCCACGGCGGCGCAAATCATGCTACCTGCGGCGGAGTCAACGAGCTTCTGCACGCCTTCGAGCATCTGCAGAGAGGAGGGCGAGTGCGGCGCGTAGAGCGCAAAAATCACGGCGCCTTGGCTGGAGAGCTGAACGAACTTCTGGAACTCTTCGGGGGTGTTGACCTCGTAGCGCCAGGTGGGAGCGGAGGGGGTCTGCTCGCCGCCCTGTTCGCCAGCAGACTGTGCCGCTGCGTTCTGTGCCCCGGCGTTGGGGTTCAGTTCCATGGCGTTGCGTACGGAGGCGGGAATCTCCTGCGCTACCCCGTTCTGCACAGCCCCGTTCTGTGCTGCACCACCCTGCGCGACATTACCCTGTGCCGCGTTCTGGGATGCGCCGCGGTCTGCCGGATCAAAAATAATGCTCATCCTGGGCTCCTTTACGTTCTGTATCTATTGTTGCGTGCGGGCTAGATCCTTCACGCGTTCCTTCCTCTATTATCCCCACAACGCACCGTTGCGAGCGCACGTTCTCTGTCGCCTACGCTCTGAGCTCATGCCAGGGATAACGTTTAGGCTAATGCCCGATCCACCCCGCAAATATCTCTCCCACATGCGCTCCCCTGCCCTTGGGATTCACCGTGGACGCCGTAACAAAGTAAACCAGCCGGTAGAATGACACAGTAGAGAAAAAATACCCGGAATGATCCGGAAAGGAAGAGCATGAGCGAGAAGAAAGCCTCAGCAGCTCACGAAGAGACAACATCGTCCGACGAGCCACGCAAGAAGGAATCCCTCACCGACCAGATAACGGAGACCTTCAGCGAGCTGACCGAAAGCATTAGCCAGGTGCGTTCTAACCGCCGCCGCGCTTCCATGCCTCCTACGGATACTATTCCGGTGGTCCCCGCCGCTTCTGAGGATGCGCCTCCCGCACCGAAGGTGGTCGGCAACGGCAAGACCTCCATGATGCACAACCCGGTCGCGTTTGGTTTCCTTATGACCGTTGGCGTGGGTTTGGCGCTCTTCGCCTACTACATTTTCAACAATGTGGGTGCCCTGGTGGGTTGGGTGACCGGCGCTATTTTCATTGCTCTGGGTCTGGACCCGATTGTGCGCCGCCTGGAGTCTTGGGGCATTAAGCGCGGTATCGGCGTGATTGCTGTGCTTGCTGGTTTTGCTGGCGCTGTGACCGGCCTGGTGATGTCGATTGGCCCGGTCATCAGCGAGCAGGCGTCTAAGTTTGTTCAGTACGCGCCGGGTATTTATCAGAACACGATTGATTCTGATTGGTATCACGAGCTTGATCAGCGTTTTAACATCAGCACCTGGGTGAATGAGAACGTCCCGAAGTTCTTGGAATCAACGTTCTCTTCGTCGCAGGTCAATAGCTTCATGTCGAGCCTGGTTTCTGCGGGTTCTACCCTGGCGCAGAGCGTGACCGGCGTGATTATTGTGCTGTTCCTGTCCCTGTATTTCCTCACCTCGATGGACACTATCAAGGCGTGGGGTGTGCGCCTGGCGCCAGCGTCTAAGCGTGTGCGCGTCAAGTACATTACCGACAAGATTACCGAGTCGGTGGGTAACTACGTGATGGGTCAGGCTCTGGTTGCTGTTCTGAATGCTTTTGTGGCGTTCTTTATTATGCTGTTTGTGGGCTTCAGCTTCCCGCAGTTGATGGCTTTGGTCGTCATGATTCTGGCGTTCATTCCGCTGGTTGGTGGCGTGATTGCGCTGATTTTGACCTCGCTGATTCTGCTGACTCAGGGCTGGAGCCTGGCGTTGTGGTTTGCGGTGGCGTACTTCCTGTACTTGCAGGTGGAGGCGTACCTGATTTCTCCGCGTATTATGGCTCGCGCTGTGTCGGTCCCTGCCGGTGTTGCGATTATTTCGGTGGCTGCCGGTGGCGCGCTCTGGGGCGTGCTAGGCGCGCTGATTGCTATTCCGGCGGCGGCTTCCATGCTGATTCTGGTGCGTGAGGTGTTCATTCCTCGCCAGGACCAACTGTAGTTACCTCCAGCTGTAGTCACCGCCCAACTGTAGTCACCTCCAGCTGTAAACAGTTGTAGGTTCTCTACGCTCTCGCTACTCTTCCCGCGGGGCACGCATCGCGTATAGATACGAAGGCGGCGGCTTTGGATGTTCTATCCAAAGCCGCCGCCTTGATATTTTTATGCAGCGTTTTTATGTCGTGTTTTTATGCCGAACCTTAAAGCTCAGTGATTTCTTCTGCCACCGGGCCGCTGTATTCGGTGGGCAGTTCGGTGGGTGCACCGGTTACGATGCTGACCACGGTGTTGAGGACCTGCTGCACGGACTTCTCGCCCACCCACAGGTGCTTGCACCCCTCAAAGGGGATCACCCGAGTGCGCGGTACAGCCGCGAAACGCTCACGCGCTGCCGGAGGCTGCAGGTAGTCGTCGTGCTCGGGCACCAGCGCGTACAGCGGGTTCGAGATTTTGTTCCACTCGTCCAGCTCAGCCGGGTGCACGCGGTGCAGCGGCGGGGAGAGCAGAATAGCGCCGGTGAACTCGTTCGCGTATTCGGGCGCGTACTTGAGCACCAGCTCGGTGCCGAAGGACCAGCCGACCAGCCAGGGGTTCGGCAGGGCTCGCTCGCGTACGAACTTCAGGATTGCGTCGAAGTCCTTCTTCTCGGCAAAGCCGCCGTCAAAGACGCCTTCGCTGGTGCCGCGAATCGAGGAGGTGCCGCGAGTGTTGAAACGCAGCACCGCGATGTTCGACAGTGCCGGCAGGCGGAAGGACGCCTTCTTGTACACGTGCGAGTCCATGTAGCCGCCGTGGGTGGGTAGCGGGTGGAAGGTCACCAGGGTTGCTTTGACTTCGCCTTCGGGCAGGGCGAGTTCACCGACGAGGCGCTTGCCGTCCGCGGTGGTGACGGTGAAGTTCTCGCGACGTGCCGGAAGCACAGTACGTGCCTTAATGGGGGTGGGCTCAGCGGCGGTGCTGAAGATGTAGCGGGCGGGATCGAATTCCTGCGCGCGGGTGATATCGGCGGTGTTGCTCATTGCGTTCCTTCAAGAAATGGATTCGAGAATGTGGTCTTGGTCAAAAAATGTGGTCTTGGGCTGCACCTCAAGTGCAGTGTTCAGCCTATTTGCGGCGGGTGCGCCAGCAGTGCTGATGCCAGTGCCTGCGCTCGTCAATGGCGCGGCTACGGCCCATCGTGTGGCTTTCTTGCCACACCACCAGGTGCGCTGTTCTGGGCGGAATCGGGCGGTAGCATTCGGGGCAGGTGTAGGTTTTTTGGGCGTTGACGGCGGGAATGTATTGCACCAGCCAGTCACCGTATCGGTCACGTTCCAGTCGGGGTGCAGGATCGAGGATCCTGCTGATATCACGCCCTGCGGGTGCTTGACGGTGCCACTTATCACTGGTGGTGCCGGATGCTCGCCTGCCGGGATGATTCTTACGTGCCATGAGCCCTATTCTACCGCGCCGCTCAACTATCTCTACCTACCCGCCCTGCCGCTGTTCGCTCTGCGCTCTTCCTCTTCCTGAGGCGGCACTCCCCCGCTCTGTGCCGTACTTCCCTACTATCCCCTGTACCGCGACCTATACCAGGCTCAGGTTCCCTAGCTCATACCCTCACCTGCTAGAGCCAAACACTCGTACCTGCTAGAGTGGACGGATGCGTATTGTCATTGCTGAATGCTCCGTAGATTATGAGGGCCGCCTCCGCGCCCACCTGCCCCGCGCTACCCGCCTGCTGATGGTCAAGAATGACGGCTCCGTCCTCATTCACTCCGACGGCGGTTCCTACAAGCCTCTGAACTGGATGAGCCCTCCCTGCTCCCTGCTGGTGGCTGAGCGTGAGGACGTTCCGCAGAGCATCCGTGAGGACCTGGAATCCGATGTTCAGCAGCTGTGGACCGTTCAGGCAGCTAAGAGCGATGACCGCCTCATGATTCGTATCTACAAGATTGAGCACGAGCACGCCACCGACCTGGGTGTTGACCCCGGCCTCATCAAGGACGGTGTGGAGGCTGACCTGCAGCGTCTGCTCGCAGAGCAGATCCACACTCTCGGTGAGGGCTATTCGTTGGTACGCCGCGAGTACCCGACCGCTATCGGTCCGGTCGACATCATGGCGAAGGATGCGCACGGCGTCTCCGTGGCGGTCGAGCTCAAGCGTGTGGGCGATATTGACGGTGTAGAGCAGCTGACCCGTTACCTGGAGCTGCTCAACCGTGACCCGCTGCTGGCTCCGGTGCGCGGCGTGTTTGCGGCGCAGACGATTAAGCCGCAGGCGCGTACCCTGGCTGAGGACCGCGGTATCCGCTGCGTGAGCCTGGACTACGACGCGATGCGCGGCGTGGACGATTCGGCTGACCGCCTGTTCTAAACGGCTCTAGCTAGGCGGCTATAGATAGCTTGAGGGGCGCCTCCCGATACATGGGAGGCGCCCCTTTTCTGCGTATACCGATCTTTCTGCGCATCATCTTTCTATGCACGCTGTCGTTCTGCACGCGCGCTCTTTCTGGGCACATGCTCTCGTTCTGCGTACACGACCTATCCCCGGATACACCAATCGCCGGTGCCCCTCCCCTTTCAGGGAAGAACACCGGCGAGGTGTACACAGTGGTCAAGTCCCCTGCGGGGAACCGGCTTTAGATCTCTGCGTGCTTTGCAGCGATGGTCACGTGATCGTTCGAGACGGTCAAGAAACCTGCGTTGAGGATGGTCTTAATGGGCTCACCCTCAACAGGTTCAATGAGCAACTCGCCGTCCTGTGCCAGCAGCGTGCAGGTGGGGATCATACCCGGCAGAATGCCGAGGTCACCGCTGACGGAGCGTGCACGAACGTACTTCGCTTCGCCAGTCCACACGACGCGTTCGCGGGAAACAACTTCAACTTTCAGAGCCATGATTACTTAGCTCCAGTCTGTGCCTTGATTTCCTCGTAGCGGCGCATAACGTCGTCCATACCACCAATGTTGTAGAACGCCTGCTCGGGGATGTGGTCGACATCGCCGTTGCAGATCATCTGGAAGGACTCGATGGTGTCCTTCAGCGGAACGGTCGAACCCTCGACACCGGTGAACTGCTTTGCAGTGTAGGTGTTCTGGGAGAGGAACTGCTCGATACGACGTGCACGTGCCACGACGATCTTCTGCTCCTCGGAGAGCTCGTCCACACCCAGAATCGCGATGATGTCCTGCAGTTCCTTGTTTTCCTGCAGAATAGCCTTCACGCGAATTGCGGTGTCGTAGTGCTCCTGACCGATGTACTGTGCGTCCAGAATTCGGGAGGTGGAGGACAGCGGGTCAATTGCCGGGTACAGACCGCGCGATGCGATTTCACGAGAGAGCTCGGTGGTCGCATCCAGGTGCGCGAAGGTGGTTGCCGGCGCCGGGTCGGTGTAGTCATCCGCAGGCACGTAAATTGCCTGCATGGAGGTGATGGAGTGACCACGGGTGGAGGTAATACGCTCCTGCAGCAGACCCATTTCGTCCGCCAGGTTCGGCTGGTAACCCACTGCGGAGGGCATGCGGCCCAGCAGGGTGGAAACCTCAGAACCTGCCTGAGTGAAACGGAAGATGTTGTCGATGAACAGCAGCACGTCCTGGTTCTGAACATCGCGGAAGTACTCCGCCATGGTCAGACCGGTCAGTGCCACGCGCAGACGGGTTCCCGGGGGCTCATCCATCTGGCCGAACACAAGAGCGGTGTCCTTCAGAACGCCTGCTTCTTCCATTTCGACCCACAGGTCGTTACCCTCACGGGTACGCTCGCCAACACCGGTGAACACGGAGGTACCACCGAAGTTACGAGCCACACGGGTAATCATTTCCTGGATCAGCACGGTCTTACCCACGCCTGCACCACCGAACAGACCGATCTTACCGCCCTTGATGTAGGGGGTCAGAAGGTCGATGGACTTAATACCGGTCTCCAGCATTTCGGTGGAGCCTTCCAGCTCTGCGAAGCCGGGAGCGGCACGGTGGATCGGCCAGTAGGTGTCAGCCTTGATCTCGGAGTTCGGCACGTCGAGTGCGTCACCGAGAACGTTAAAGATGTGGCCCTTCACGCCGTCACCAACGGGGACGGAGATCGGTGCGCCGGTGTCGACTACAGCCTGACCGCGGACCAGGCCGTCAGTCTGCTGCAGGGAGATAGCGCGAACGATCGAGTCGCCCAGGTGCTGTGCGGTCTCGAAGGTGATGGTGCGGGTGCGACCGTCAAGGGTCAGCTCGGTGGTCAGAGCGTTGTAAATCTCGGGGACCTGACCGGCGGGGAACTCGACGTCGACCACGGGGCCGATGACGCGGGCAATACGACCCGTTGCGCCCTGAGTCGGTGCGGAGACCGATTCGTTGTAGGTGGCAGTCATATTTCTCACTTACTTAGAAAGTTTGGACAGTTGATGGCTTCGTTGGCGTACAAGTACTAGGAGCCGAGGGCGTCTGCGCCGCCCACGATTTCGGAGAGCTCCTGAGTAATTTCCGCCTGACGTGCGTTGTTCATCAAACGGGTGTACTTGGTAATCAGCGTCTCAGCGTTGTCACCTGCGGTCTTCATTGCGCGCTGGCGGGATGCCAGCTCACTTGCTGCTGCCTGCAGGAGGCAGGAGAAGATACGGGATGCAACGTAGCGCGGCAGCAGCTCGTTGAGCACTTCCTCAGCGGAGGGCTCGAACTCGAAGGATGCCGCCTGCTCGTACTCAGCCTTGGTCAGTTCCTGGTCGGGAACGATTTCCTCGCCCATAGCCTTTGCGTCACCCACGTGGATGGGCAGCAGGCGCAGGATCTTGGGTTCCTGAACAACCATCGACTTGAACTCGGTGTACACGATGTGCAGTTCGTCCACGCCGCCCTCTTCGAAGGGCAGATCGTAGGCTTCGAGTAGCGCGTCACGAATCTCGACGGCGGTTTCGACGCGAGGTGCATCGGTGTGGCCCTCCCACGCACGGGCGTAGGGGCGCTCACGGAACTCGAAGTAAGCCTTTGCCTTACGGCCAACCAGGTACAGCTGTACCTCCTGGCCGTTAGAGCGCAGCCTCTCAATCAGAGATTCGGTACGACGCAGGATAGCGGAGGAGTACGAACCTGCCAGACCGCGGTCGCTGGTAACAACCAGGATTGCGGAGCGGCGGTGTTCGTAGGTTCCGAACTCGTGCGGCTTGTGAATCAGCGGGTGCTTAATACCGTGCTGAGTCGCAACCGCAGTCACCACGCGGGTCAGAGCGTTCGCGTAAGGGCCGGCTGCCTGAGCAGCGTTACGAGCCTTGTTAATGCGGGAGGTCGCGATCATCTCCATCGCCTTGAAGATTTTCTTCATAGACGACGTCGAAGCAATCTTCTGTCGGTAAACCCTAATCTGGGCTCCCATAGAGCTTCCTTTCTCCTTGCTTTCTGCCCCGCCCCAGCCTCATAGCTGAGGCGGGGAGAAGGCGAGGACTAATCGCTAACCGATGGTTTCCTGAGTGATGTCGCTATCGCGAGCTGCCTTGTGCTCCTCGTGACCTGCGTCGACGAGGTGGCTACTGCCCTCAGACTTGAAACCCTGCTTGAAGTCAGCAACTGCGGACTTCAGAGCTGCAACGGTATCATCCTCAAGCTTGCCGGAGGAAGCGATATCGGTCAGTACCGAGGTCTTGTGACGCAGGTACTCGATGAAGCCTTCCTCGAAGCGCAGCACGTCGGAAACCTCGATGTCGTCGAGGTGACCGGAGGTACCGGCCCAAATGGAGACAACCTGCTCTTCAACTGCGTACGGGGTGTACTGCGGCTGACGCAGCAGCTCGGTCAGGCGAGAACCGCGGGTCAGCTGTGCCTTGGTAGCGTCGTCCAGGTCGGATGCGAACATTGCGAACGCTTCCATCGCACGGTACTGTGCCAGCTCCAGCTTCAGGGTACCGGAGACCTTCTTCATAGCCTTGGTCTGTGCGGCACCACCAACACGAGAGACGGAGATACCGACGTCGACTGCCGGACGCTGGTTAGCGTTGAACAGGTCGGACTGCAGGAAGATCTGGCCGTCAGTAATGGAGATGACGTTGGTCGGAATGAAGGCGGAAACGTCGTTTGCCTTGGTCTCAATGATCGGGAAGCCGGTCATCGAGCCTGCGCCCAGGTCGTCAGAGAGCTTAGCGCAACGCTCCAGCAGGCGGGAGTGCAGGTAGAAGACGTCACCGGGGTATGCTTCACGTCCCGGCGGGCGGCGCAGCAGCAGGGACACAGCGCGGTATGCTTCTGCCTGCTTCGACAGGTCGTCGAAGATGATGAGGACGTGCTTGCCACCGTACATCCAGTGCTGGCCAATAGCCGAACCGGTGTAGGGTGCCAGGTACTTGAAGCCTGCTGCGTCAGATGCGGGAGATGCCACGATGGTGGTGTACTCCAGCGCGCCGCGAGTCTCAAGGGTGTGGCGGACAGCTGCAATGGTGGATGCCTTCTGGCCAACAGCCACGTAGATGCATCGAACCTGCTTCTCGGGGTCACCGGAAGCCCAGTTGTCCTTCTGGTTCAGAATGGTGTCGATCGCGATAGCGGTCTTACCGGTCTGGCGGTCACCAATGATCAGCTGACGCTGACCGCGACCAATCGGAATCATCGAGTCGATTGCCTTCAGACCGGTCTGCAGCGGCTCGTGAACCGACTTACGCTGGGTCACGCCGGGAGCCTGCAGCTCCAGTGCACGGCGACCTTCAGCCTCAATGGGGCCCAGGTCATCGATCGGGTTACCGAGGGGGTCAACAACGCGACCGAGGTACGCGTCGCCAACGGGCACCGAGAGGACCTCACCGGTGCGGTGTACGACCTGGCCCTCTTCAATACCGGTGAAGTCACCCAGGACAATCACACCAATATTGCGGGTATCCAGGTTCTGTGCGAGGCCGAGGGTGCCGTCTTCGAAACGAAGCAGCTCATTCGCCATAACCGAGGGAAGACCCTCGACACGAGCGATACCGTCGGAGGCCGATACAACTCGACCCACCTCAACACGTTCTGCATTGCCGGGTTCGTAAGACGCTGCAAACTCGTTCAGCGCATTACGGACATCTTCGGCATTGATGGTCAGTTCGGCCATCTTGTGTCCCTGCTCTCTCATTGTGGTTGCGTTCCGTCAACGGAACCAACCGAAACTTGCAATTCGGGTTGAACGGGCGGGCAATGCCGCCACTTCTGCGAAGGAGGCATCAGCCACGCACCCGCTACCCGAGGTATCTTCTAAATCACCGTTGCGACGAACGGTTCAGCGTCGCTAGCTTGAGCCGCTAGCCGATGGAACGAGTCAGGTCGGACATGCGGGTCTCGACGGTACCGTCGATCACCTCGTCGCCCACCTGAACACGCAGACCGCCCAGAACGGCGGGGTCCACCGAAACGTCGAGCTTCAGCTCACGGCCGTACACGGCGTTGAGCGCGCGACCGAGACGTTCAAGCTGTGCCTGCGACAGCGCAATCGCGCTAGTTACTCGCGCAATGTAACGGTTCTGTCGCGTGACGATGATTTCTGCGAACTCATCGGCTACCCGTGCAGCGTGACGGCCGCGGGGGTTGGAGCCAACTCGTTCGAGCAGAAGCACACCTTCGGCGGTGGTGGCGGGGCCACCGAGCGCCACGGCGAGCTTCTTCTTTGCTTCTTTGCTTGCTTGATGGTCGGACAGCGCTTCCTGCGCCTGAGCGTTGGAATCAACGGTACGCACAAAGGTGAGTAGTTCGTTGAGCACCTCGTCCAGGGCATCCACGCCACCGCGAGACTGAGCCGATGCGGTCACGGCGAGCACTGCTGCACGCTCCAGGGCGTTCGCCAGATCAGCATCATCAGACCAGCGCTGAGCCACCGCATTGGTGAGCACAGCCATAGCCTGCGAAGAGATCTTGCCGCCGAAGACGGTGTTAGCGATACCCTGACGTGCTGCTGCATCACGCGAAGAATCGGTGACAGCACGGCGCAGGGTGCCGTTGTGGTTGAGAACATCAACCACAGCGAAAAGCTCGCTCGCCAGGTTCAGGGGCTGCAGGGAAGCGTGAGCTTCCAGCACCTCTTCCACCTTGCTCAGTGATTCAGTAGATACTCCTGCCATTACCGAGCCGCACCTGCGTTCTGCTTCTCGGTTTCAAGGTCAGCAAGAAAACGATCTACCACACGGGCCGATCGCTCATCATCGTTGAGGGCTTCGCCCACAATCTTGCCGGCAAGGGTCGTAGCAAGAGTGCCAACCTCGGAACGGAGGGACACTGCTGCTGCCGCACGCTCTGCCTCGATAGCCTTTGCTGCATTATCGCTAATGCGCTGAGCCTCAGCGGTTGCACGCTCGCGAGCATCGGCAATGATTGCCTCGCCCTCTGCGCGTGCCTCTTCACGAATCTTCTGAGCCTCCAGTCGAGCGCTTTCGAGCTGCTGGGTGTACTCATCGCGAGCCGCTGCAGCCTCTGCCTGTGCCTTCTCGGCCTTGGCAAGGCCACCTTCGATTGCTTCCTTACGGTCCTGGTAGATCTTCTCGAACGCCGGGACAACGTACTTAGCAACGATGTAGTAGAGGATCAGGAATCCGATGAGGGTAATGACAATTTCCCCGACGTCGGGAATCAGGGGGTTCGAAGTTGCCTCCGCTCCCCCTTCGCTTGCCAGATAAATCATGGAGGGAATCCTGTTCTATGGGATGGGTCGTTTAGGATGTGGCAGAGCCGGTTACTTGATGAAGACGAGAACCAGGCCCAGAATTGCCAGTGCCTCGACCAGTGCGAAGCCCAGGAACAGCATGGGCTGCAGGGTCTTCTGGGACTCGGGCTGACGAGCAACGCTGGTCATGTATGCCGCGAAGATCAGACCCACGCCGATGCCGCCGCCGATAGCTGCCAGACCGTAGCCAACCGCAGTGATGGAACCAACCATTATTTTTCCTTTCAACAGTGTTCGACCGGGAACATACCCGGACCGAACAGAGTTTGATTTGAGTTAATAGCCCGCACAGTGAACGTGTGGGTTGCTTTATTCACGCCCAATGACGAACGCGAAAACCTAAAAAACTAGAGAGTTTAGTGTCCCTCGGAAACCGAGCCCTGCAGGTACACAGCCAGCAGCAGAGCGAACACATAAGCCTGGATGCACTGAATCATGAATTCCAGGAAGTACAGGAACATGCCCAGAGCACCGGGAGCAATAGCAGCCAGGTAGCCGATGCCGCCCAGAGTCTCAACCATGTAGGTCACCATGCTGGATGCAACCATCAGCGCCAGGTGACCACCGAACATGGTCGCGAAGAGACGCAGTGCGTGAGTTGCGGGACGAATCAGCAGGTTCGAGAAGAACTCGATCGGGATCAAGATGGGGTAAATCCACACCGGCAGGCCCGAAGGCATGGTGATGTCCTTGAAGAAGCCGCCCAGGCCCTTGCGCTTGATACCAACGCCAACCCAGGTCAGGTATGCCACGCCAGCCAGTGCGTAGGCGCTACCGGGGTGGGAGAAGGAGGGCAGCTGAACGAAGGGAATCGAACCGAAGAGGTTGTTCACCAGAACGAAGAAGAAGGAGGCGAACAGAATCGGCACGAAAGGCTTGTAGTGCTGAACGCCCAGGGTTTCCTTGCCGAGGGAGTTACGAGCAAACATGTAGCCAGACTCAGCGATGAACTGAGTCTTGCCGGGAACCATGGCGCGCTTACGTGCTGCGGTGAGGAAGAATACCGCGATAATCACCACGGACAGCAGAATCAGTACGTTCTGCTTACCGAAAGCCAAATCACCAATGGTGAAGAAGGGGGGCAGATGCATGTCTTCGGGGGTCGGCGGCACATAGGCTTCCGCGAGGATCAACCCGTTCTCGATCAAAGCAAGTCCTTTCTTGCTACTAGTGGCTATCAAGAGCCCATGTCTGCCTATAAACGACTGACATGCTAACTACATGGATGAATGTGTGACCTAGCGGTCCGCGTTCAATGACCTAACGGTCTTTATTTTGCCTGGTCATGTGGGTAAAGACGAGGGTCAAACCTCCGACAGCGCCAATCAAGACGCCAACCCACACCAGCCAGGTGGTGGAGAAGACCAGGTCACCGAGGTAACCGATGCCTCCCCACACCGCTACACCGATGATCAGATAGAGAATCGACATGACTGCGCCGGAGAGCCCTCCGTCAGATACCAATTCTCCGGTGGTGCGGAGCTTTTTATCTCCGTCCCACCACTTCTTCTCTTCGGCCAAACGTTTTTCCTTTCAAACACCGATCGTGTTACCGACCATGGTCTTCCGAGTCGGTGTCGAAGTACAAAATTCTTAGTCGTGCGATGCTGACTGTTTCAATAACAATCCACAGAATCACGCCGGTACATGCGCCTGCGAGAGTCCAACCGTGCCTCAGATTCTGGGGGAATGGCACAAACATCAATACCAGACCGAGCAGAGCAATCTTCACGAGGTAGCTCACCACCAGCGATTTGGGTACACCCCAGTCGAAAATGGGAGCAACCAACATAACTAATACGCCCAGAGTGAAGCATATATAGATTATCAGAAAGCCCAATGTTATTCCTAGCGCGCCCACGGGGCCCGCAAACAGGTACGCACTCATCATACCGCCCAACCAAGCCAGCAGAGAGTAAGCCGATACCCTGTAGAACAAAAATTTCCAGGAAAGCTCTTGACTCTCGAAAGAAGATGCCTTCAAACCTGCTTGAGCACGCTCTCGGCGGCGTTTCTGCTGCTTCTTGCGCTGCTCCGCCGGCGGATACCACAGAACGTCCACCACGCGCCTCCAGAGAGGCTCTGCAAGAGCCTGAGATTTAGGCTGCTCAGAAGCCATTAGTGTTTCTCCCCACGATTCTGATTAGACTGCGACGAAGAAGAGGAAGCCGAAGAAGGCTGACCCGCACAATCCTTCACCGAATCCGGCATGATCGGCTCCGGATGCAGCGAGGTCGGCTCCACATTCTCAGGAGTCGCAGGAACACCAGTTGCCGAGGTCAAAGAGCCGGTAGCAGGCTCCGAAGTTGCCGACTTCGCCTTCGGCGCCGAACCCTTCGAATCCGCTGCAAAACGCTTCGACAGGTCAATCGTAGAGGTAGGAGCCTCGCCACCAAAGAGCTGCGGCATACGCAGGTACACCACCAGCACGGCAAGAGCCACAAGAACCACACCCACGGTCGCCACCACAGATCCCGCAGCATACAAATCAGACGCAAACGCCAACAGCACCCATACCAGAATGGTCGTACCGGTCACCACGGCGGTCGAACCAAGGTGGCTGAAACCAACATCCGTCAGACGCTGATACGTGTGAGTGCGGTGCGGCTTGTACCATTGCTCCCCCGCCATAAAACGACGGAACAGAGTCGTACCCGCATCCGCCAGATAAGTCATCAGCGGAGCAAAAGCGAGCAGGAACGGAACATCCGCAAACCACGCACCCACAGCCATCGTGCCCAGCGCCGCACCCAAAACATAAGAACCCGCATCGCCCAAAAACACGTTCTTACCAGGGCGCACATTCCACGGCAGGAACGCCGCAAAAGCACCGGCAACAGCCACACCAGCCAAAGCCAGCCACGGCAAGTTCACCATCCAACCGGTCAGCGCATACGCCAAACCAGCCACCAGACCGTGAGCACCAGAAATGCCGTTAATGCCGTCCATAAAGTTCGCCACATTAATGTAGCCGGCAATAAAAATCGCGCCCAGAATCAGCAGCAGAATGTTCGTGCCCTGCACCGTCGCAAAGCTCACGCTCACCAGCACACCAATCACCAGCTGCAGGCCCGCACGACGCACAATGCTCACGCCGCGAATATCCTCCAGCCAGCCCAAGGCGAGAGCGCACAGAATCGCCGCGGCAATTGTCACCGCCAGCTGCAAAGACTCAGCAGAACGGTACGTCCAGCCGAACAGGGTAGCCGCCACAAACGCTACAAAGGTCGCGGCCGCAGTCGCCAACCCCATACCGCGGTAGGTCGGAGCAGTATGCGAAGAACGCTCATTAGGAACATCCACCATGTTGTAGCGGTGCAAAATCGGGCGCACCGCAAACGGCAAAAGGGCACCCAAGACAAAAGCAAGAGCAAAAATGCTCAACAGCTCAGAAAAGGAGGTCATACCAGCTCCAAGGCATTGGCGCCGCTCCCCTGGACGCAAACTCCAGAATCGCAGCTAAGGGACGATGTGTGCGTAGTGTGTGTTTACTTCGTATTCTATAGAACTCTTCAGTAGCCCGGGACTAAACGTTACAGATTCTCTCCATACGTTCTGCATATTCTGCGTCCTGAAATGTTCTACACCCGAGAAAGAGAAAACACCGGATACCGCACCCGCCACGCAAGTGCAGCATCCGGTGTCATTTCCGTAAAGATTAGAACGTCTGTGCATCCGCCAGAGTACGCGGATCAGGGGCACGCTCCAGGCCATGACGCTCATAGCCGCTGTGCTCCCGATAGTTCTGAATCCACAGCTCGTAATCGAGCTCATCAGGGTCAAGTGCCGGGGCACTCGACCGGGAAATATACCGGTTCTCCTCGCTCGGCACCAGCTTCTCGGTACCGCCGAAGAGAGTCTCATCCAGCTTCTCACCCTTGCGAAGACCAATCTCCTTGATCTCCACGTCATACCGCTCATACGCCTGGCGCATCGCCTTCGCAACGTCCAGAATCTTGACCGGCTGGCCCATATCCAGCACCATAACCTCGCCCGGGCGACCAATCGCACCGGCAAGCATCACCAGCAGGCAGGCATCGGTAATCAGCATGAAGTAACGGGTCGCGCGCTTATCCGTCAGGGTAATCGGACCACCCGAAAGAATCTGCTTCGTAAAGAGCGGCTTAATCGAACCGCGCGAACCAAACACGTTACCGAAACGAACCGACACGTAGGTGTTGCCGGTCTTCTCGCCAAAGTACGCGGTCAGACGCTCCGCCACACGCTTGGACTGACCCAGCGCAGTCTTCGGATCCGCCGCCTTATCAGTCGAAACGTTCACGAAGGTCTTCACGCCCACCGCCTCCGCGGCACGCAGCACGTTCAGAGTACCCAAGGAGTTCGTCTTCCACGCCTCCTGCGGGTACGCCTCCAGCGCCGACACATGCTTCAAAGCCGCAGCGTGGAACACCACCTCGGGGCGACGGTCACGGAAAATCTCCAGCAGATTATCGCCCTCACGAATATCAGCCAGGATGATGCGATCATCATCCAGGCTCGACTCGTGAGTAATCGAAACCTTCGTCTCCATCAGCAGAGTCTCATCATGATCAAGCATCATGAGGGTCTCCGGCTCAAACTCGCTAATCTGACGGCACAGCTCAGAACCAATCGAACCGCCCGCACCCGTAACCAGCACGCGCTTACCGTGCAGGTACGAACGCAGAATATTTCGGTCAATATCGTAGTTAATCTCGCCGCGAATCACGCGCATCAGGTCGTTATCGCTCGCGGTAATCAGACGCTCACCCATCAGTCGAGCATTCGCACTACTAATACGCTGAACCTCAACCTTAAGCTTACGCATGCGGTTGCAGAAGGACTCGAAGTAATCCTCCGACATATCCGAAATCGTCACCAGAATCTTACGGGTACCCGACTCACGAATCACCTGCTCCAGCTCGCGGTAAGTCGTAATCACCGAAATGCCGTGGAACTTCGTACCAGCCTTCAGCTGGTCATCATCAAAGACCGCAACCGGGCGAAGCTTCGCATCCTCATCGTGCAGCATCGAATCCATGACCATGCCGCCGATAAAGCCAGCACCGTACACAATCACCGGCTCACCGGTCAGCTCACGCACAGCACCGCGCTCAGTGTACACACGCTTCGCCATGCGAGCGCCCGCCATCATAATCAGGCTAAACGCCGCCGCAATCGCAGGCACACTATGCGGAATATGCGGCAGACCCAGCAGCTCATCCACAAAGGAGAAAGCAGTCAACGCCGCACCCGCGCTCAAAGCAGCCGCGCCGGCACGCCACGACTCGTCAAACGAACCGTACGAATACACGCCGTTATAAATCTTCACGCCCGCCAGACCAATGACCAGGTGCAGAACCACAGCCAACGTAGCGGTCATCGTCAACGACGCCGGGTGAATAATATCGAACACCGAACCGTTACTGAGCAGCACACTATAGCGGAGCATGTACGCAAACAAAACCGCCAGAACCCAGGCACTCGAATCAATCAGCGCCTGCGCAATCAGCCACCACGGCTTACGCTCATACAGGCGGTTCACCAGCATCGTGCCAGAGTCACCCTCCGTCACCATCGTGCCGCGCTGAGCTGCCTTCTGCATCACCACATGAGCGTGAGGTTTCAACTGAGCCACTACATGCCTCCTTCAGATGCGGTACCAGAAGAACGAGAAGAAGCACGAGCCGTCAAAGACGACAACGCACGAAACGCCGAACGGCGCGCCTGCTCAGGAACAAAACGGTACACACTACGCACCGCCATGTTCTGAGCCCACTGAAGCTTAGAAATACCGTGACCGGTGTACAGTCGACGCTGAATCGCCACATCCTGCAACCAGGCGTCCACTCCCCCGCGCTTCGTGTACGCGCCCGCACCCACGCGGTAACGCACCAGAGCCTCGGGGATATTACCCAGACGGTAGCCGGCATCGCGCAGACGCATCCACAGCCACCAATCCTCAGCACCGGGCACGAACTCGTAACCGCCCAGCTGCTGCACGGCGCTCTTCACGAACGCCACAGACGGGTGATAAATCGGGTTGCGCGAATCCATCGCGCTGAGCAAACGAGCAGAATCAACAATCGCCTCGCGGGTCGACTCCACCGAAGTATTGCTCTCATTCACCTCAAGCATGGCGGAGCCCAGCACCGTGTAGCCGCCCTGCACCAGGGCAGGAATCAGACGCGCAAAACGAGTCGGCTCAGACAGATCATCAGAATCAGCACGAGCAACCAGCTCATACGAACACGCCTGCAGACCGGCGTTCAGAGCCTCCGCCAAACCAACATTCTGAGCCAGCTCCACCACCTGAATCGGCGGGCAATCCAGATTCTCGGCACGCTGAACCCAGCGATCCACCACGGCATCCAGCTCGGGGGTCAGCGGGCCGTCCTTGACCAAAACCAGCTCAGAAGGACGCACCGTCTGGTTCAACAGATTCGACTCCAACGCCTGATCCAGATAGGCGGGGTTCTCCTTCGCGTACACGCTCATCAGCACCGAGAAATCGGGTGCAGAGCTCACGCAACCGCGCGCCTTCTCAGAATCAGCGGGGCTTTCATCGGATGCAGGCACGCCGTAGCGGCCCGGGAAAGTCAACGGGTAAATACCCTCAAGCACCTGAGCATTCGGGCGAGGCGCACGCAAACCATCACGCACACCATCGAGGAAATACCCCAGGTAGGTGCGGCGGTCATCGGTACGCAGAACAGTAGAAATCCACAGGCGCGCCGACGAGCCACCATAGAGCAGCTTCTCCAGCGGGTTCAGGGTACGCGAACGGGTAAAGACCCACAGCTTATTACGCACATCGTTATAGAAACGCGGACCCGGGTCAGCGTTCGTCGTACCAAAAGTCTTCGTGTGGTGCTTAGCCACCGAGGAAGGAACCGCAATGCCGTCACGGTGATGAATCAGACGAGTCGAAAACTCGAAGTCATCATTCCAAATGAAGAACTCAGCAATCGGCAGGCCGCCGTTGCGGCGAATCGCCTGCGCGTCCATCAGAATCGACACGAACGAGGCGCTACGAATCGGACGGGCACCCACCGCCTGAGCACGAGCATGACGCTGCTCCCCCGCCGCAAACATCGTGCGCGGAGTGTTCATCGGGTGGTCCTCGCCGTTCGTCCACACCACACGAGACGCCACTACCGCGGGGCGTTGCGAAGGCACCGGCGAATAGTTCAGCCAGGCGGCAACCGCCTCCGACAGGGTGTTCTCGGTCGGCTCGGTGTCATCATCCATAACCCATACCAGATCCGGGTTATGGCATTCCAGGGCGCGGTCAATACCCACCGCGAAACCGCCAGCGCCGCCCATATTACTCTCCAGGCGGATACAATCCACCGGCAGCTCATAGTCCAGGGCGCGCAGATACTCGGCTGTACCGTCCGTGGAGGCGTTATCAACGATCACCACCGCCGCAGGCACACGCTCACCAGAAGCGATACCAGCAAGGGTCTTCGGCAGCAGGTCTTCACGGTTATAAGTCACCACCACGGCGACCGTGCGGGGATACTCGTTCAAAGAATCATGAGAAGAAGATGGATCGGAAGAAGGCTGGGCAAAAGCGGTCACGTCGCTGTACTTTTCTGCCATAAGTTCTCCCTCCGCGGCGCGATGCGCCTGAATCAGCCGGTACGCGATATACCCATACCGAGCTGGGCGCTTATGGTGTTTCTCGCGCCCGCGGTATTCAACCGTGTGGATATATCACTCAAAGAAAATATTCTACCTGCGGTCTCCACTAGAGAGTGAACCATCACCTCAAAAGACGCACTTTATGACAAATAAACAACCGAATTCAGTTGATTTATCCGCATAGCGGACGTACCGGCACACCCAGTTTTGGGTATCCATCAAGCTATCAGCTTTACAGTCTGTGTTTGCGCTGTGCACCCCGTGCGAAAAAACGATCAGAGACCGAATAAAACCCCACAAATTCCCCATAAACTGTTCAAATATGGGAAAGTTGAAATGACCCCATTTTTCCCCGCAACGTACGCGGGCTCGTGAGAGGTAAAAGAGATGTCCGAATCCAAGTGGAAAGTCATTGGCGCCAGCGGCTTCGTTGGTTCCTCCATCGTCGCGCGTCTAAACGCAGAAGGTATCAGCGTCGACCCCATTGAGGCACCTCGACTCGCAACCCGAGCCCTCGACGTAGACAGCATCATCGACGAAGCAGACCAGCTTGAAGGCATCATCGACTCCCTCGCAGAAGCCTTCGCAGGCGCGCAGGTCGTCGTTAACGCGGCGGGCCTCGCAGCGCCCAACATGCAGGATCTGCCCCCGCTCGTCGGCGCAAACGCCCTGCTACCCGCAGTGATCGCAATCGCTGCACAGCGCACCGGCGTGCGCCGCGTCATCCACCTCTCCTCCGCAGCCGTACAGGGCCCGCGCCTCGTGCTGGATGATTCCGAAGAGACCAACCCGTTCAGCGCCTACTCCTTCTCCAAGGCACTCGGCGAAGAAGCGCTGCTCGACCTGCAGGACTACTTCCTCGAAGAGCACCCCGACTGTGCACCCGAACTGTGCATCCTTCGCGCAACCAGCGTGCAGGGCCGCGGCCGACGCACCACCGAACTCTTCGCCAAGATGGCCTCCTCCCCCTTCGCATCCGTTGCGGGTGCAGGTACCGGCAAGTCCCCGGTCTCCAGCGTGCACGCCCTCGCAGAATTCGTGGTCATGCTCGGCACCTTCCCCGGCGAGCTACCCACCATCGTGCTGCAGCCCTGGGAAGGCGCAACCGTCGCCTCCGCGTCCGTGGATGCTGGTCGCCGCCACCCGCACCGCCTGCCCGAGTGGCTCTGCCGCGCAGCCGTCAAGGCGGGCTACACCGTCTCTGAGCTGATGAACGACAAGTTCGCAGGCTCCGTGCGCAAGGTCGAGGTCATGTGGTTCGGCCAGGGCATCGACGACTCCTGGGCACGTGACAACAACCTTCTGCCCACCCCGCGCGTGCGTGAAGTACTGCGCAACGCCCACACCGCGCTGGGTAAGAAGAAGGACCGCCGCTTCGAGAAGAACTAGGTAGCGTGCGTGCTCTCCTAAAGGTGCGCAGCCTGATATATGCAGCCTAGGGGCGCATAACCTAGAGGACTCATAACGAAAGGGAACCCCCGATATATCTGAACGATATATCGGGGGTTCCCTTTACGTTTTTATGCCCTGAGTTTTTACACTCAGCAGAGAGTTCTTACAGCCCGCAGAGGTTTAGAGGTGATCCTCCGGGGCATCCTTCTGCTCAGTATTTGCTGCGGGTTCAGCATCTTCAGCCTTAGCTTCTGCAGTCTTTGCCTCGCTCTGAGCAGGCTTGCTCTTAGCGGCAGTCTCAATCTTCGACTCGCCAAAGACCAGCGCGCGAGCAGTATCAGCAGGAACCGGGTTGGTCTGCGGCTCATCCGCACGAACCGGCTTCGGAGTGTTGTCACGGTAGCCGCGCGAACGCTCCTGGTCCACGCCGGTGCTGAAAGCAGAAGACAGCGCCGAAGTAGCGCCCAGCAGGGACGCCGCGACAGAACCGGCAACCGGTGCCGAAGCGCGACGAGCAGGCTCACCGCTCACAGTGTGGGTGCTGTCCCACTGCTCGTACGCCTCATCCAGGTCAGCCTGCTCATCCAGAGCACGCTCAGAAGGAGTCGACTCAGACGGTGCGGAAGAAGCAGCCTCAGCTTCCTCAACCTTACGAGCCGCCTGCTCGTCAGCCTCCGCACGAGTCAGAATGGTCGGAACGACCTCGCGTAGCTCCTCCACCGAAATCGCGCCCTCACGAACCACCACGTAGGGGAAGGAGGTGCAATCCAGAATCGTGGACGGTGCCGGGTCACGCTCAGTAACCACAACCACGCCGTCCTCATTCGGCTCAGATTCAAGCGGCTTAGGACGAGCGCCACCGTCAATCACCACGGCAACGTCCTCGCCCAGGGATTCCATGGCGGTCTGTGCGTCCAGTGCGGCTTCCTGACCGGTCTTGTTCGCGCTCGAAACCGCCAGCGGACCGTGCTCAGTCAGCAGCTTCAGGGCGAACTCATCATCGGGAACACGCACGGCAACAGTACCGCGAGTCTCGCCCAAATCCCAGCTCAGCGACGGGTACGCGTGAAGAATCATAGTCAGCGCGCCGGGCCAGAAGCGACCACCCAGATCGTAAATATCGTCCGGAACGTCGTCGACCACGCCAGCGAGCGCAGCAAGATCAAAGATCAGCACGGGCGGCGGCATGGTGCGGTCGCGGCCCTTATCTGCCAGCAGCTTGGCAACGCCCTGATGCGAGAAAGCATCGGCGGCAATACCGTAGACGGTATCGGTGGGCATCACAATCGTGTCGTGCGCCTTCAGCGCCTCGCGGGCAGCTTCGATGGCCTCGCGGGTCTCAGTTTCAGTCGTTACGGGGTACAGCTTTGCAGTCACGGGTCTTATTCTCTCATGTTTTTCTGGATGCGGCGAGACACCGGCACCCACAACGCGCCATGTGGAAGCGTTCTTCCGAGCGTTCACCATATTTTGCCGGATCTGAGCGGGTTGAGGAGGCGGACGCGTTGCCTTCATGCAGCCCGACACGGGCTAGGTGATGCATCTACTAGTCTAAAGGCTCTAGTGGGCGCGGTTTATAACCAACGCTATGACGCGGACGATTATTCAGGTCACGCACCGGGTAGCAGCCCTCGAAGCCGACACGCGCCAACAGCTCGGCGACGGCGTCTTCCTGGGTGTCGTCGTGCTCCATGATGAACAGGCCGCCGGGGGTAAGAAGCTCGAAGGCGCGGGCGGCAATTGCTGAGGGCATCTGCATGCCGTCCTCTCCTCCGCCGTACAGTGCCATGTCCGGGTCGTGCAGGGCGGCTTCCGGGTCGGCGGGTACGTTCGCCGGCGGAATGTACGGAGGGTTCGAGAGCACCGCGTCGAAGGTTCCGGCAAGTTCGGGCAGGGCGGTGAGGGCGTCCCCCTGAACCAGGTGCACGCCGAGCGGCTCCAGGTTCTTGCGGGTGTAGGGGATGGCGTCTTCGGAGAGTTCCACCGCGAACACCTGGGCGTTCGGCAGTTCGCTCTTGATTGCCGCGGCTATAGCCCCGGAGCCGGTGCACAGGTCGACGATGCGCAGCTGACCGGTTGCCGAATTGGTGCGTGCGGTCAGCACTTTGAGGGCTTCTTCGACGAGTAGCTCGGTCTCGGGGCGGGGTACGAACACGCCCGGTCCGACTGCCAGTTCTAGGCGGTAGAAGGGAGCGGAGCCAGTAATGTGCTGCAGCGGTTCGCGGGAGGCACGGCGGGCGACCAGCGCCTCGTACTCTGCGACCTGTTCGGGGGTGAGCCGCTCCCCCATCAGCGCGGCGTGCTGTAGGCGTGAGCGTGAGCCGTCGTAGAGCAGGTGCGCTGCGAGTAGCTCGGCGTCGACGCGGGGGCTGGGCACCTGCGCCAGTGCCGCGGTGGCGCGCGTGAGTACCTGCGCGAGTTCTTCCCCGCGCGGGTCGTGCACATTCACCTTCATGAGCTCTCCTTTTCATCTCTCAACGGCTCAAAGCCTATCGCGGCATACAGGTGAGGGGCTCCACCGCCGTAGCGGCGAGCCCCCTCACCAACATCTCATACCGTTTCAAAGAATCGGCACGAGCAAATACAGAATTACTTCTGTTCCTGGCCCACCTGAGCGAGGCGGTGCGCCTCATCCATCTCAATAGCGGACTGAACCACAGGCTCCAGGTCACCATTCAGTACGGCATCCAGGTTGTACGCCTTGTAGCCGGTACGGTGATCTGCAATGCGGTTCTCCGGGAAGTTGTACGTACGGATACGCTCCGAACGGTCCATGGTACGCACCTGCGAAGCACGGTGTGCCGCGTTCTCAGCGTCAATCTGCTCCTGCTGGTGAGCCAGCAGTCGCGCACGCAGAACGCGCATCGCAGCTTCACGGTTCTGCAGCTGAGACTTCTCATTCTGCATCGCCACCACAATGCCGGTCGGCAGGTGGGTAATACGCACCGCCGAGTCGGTGGTGTTCACCGACTGACCACCGGGGCCCGAAGAACGGTACACGTCAATCTTCAGGTCGTTCTGGTTAATCTCGATTTCTTCCGGCTCGTCCACTTCGGGGAACACCAGAACACCGGCAGCAGAAGTGTGGATACGGCCCTGAGACTCAGTCGCCGGAACACGCTGCACACGGTGCACGCCACCCTCATACTTCAGGTGCGCCCACACGCCCTCAGCCGGCTCATTCGAGGAGCCCTTAATAGCAATCTGGGCATCCTTATAACCGCCCACGTCAGTGCTGGTCGAAGAAATAATCTCAGTCTTCCAGCCCTTGTGCTCGGCGTAACGCATGTACATGCGCAGCAGGTCACCAGCGAACAGAGCCGCCTCGTCACCACCGGCACCAGCCTTCACCTCAAGAATGACGTTACGGCCATCATCCGGGTCACGCGGAATCAGCAGGCGGCGCAGCTTCTCCTGAGCAACCTCCAGCTCCTCCTCCAGGCCGGGAATCTCCGCCGCGAAATCCGGATCCTCATCAGCCATCTCGCGAGCAGCCTCAAGGTCATCCTTCAGCGAAGTGTACTTGTTGTACGCAGTCACAATACCGGTCAGCTCCGCGTAGCGGCGGCCCACACGGCGTGCCTTACCCTGATTCGCCTGCACGGCGGGGTCAGCCAGCTGATTCTGCAGGTCAGCGTGCTCATCCAGCAGAACCTGAATAGATTCAAACATTCTGTTCTCTCTTCCATCTCCCGCACTTTACGCCGCACGGGCAGGCACTAGACATCTCACACCCCTCACAACGGGGATGCACAAAACGAACGGCTCACGCGCCCCACCCACAATGAGGAGGTGGGGCGCGTGAGATACGAGCCTTAGTCGACCAGACGCAGACCGTTCTTCTGAACCGTCAGAAGGAACTCCACGTTGCTTTCAGTCTTACGCAGCTGGTTGGTCAGAACACCCAGAGCCTGCTCGGGTTCCATACCCGCCAGGGCACGGCGCAGACCCCACATAATCTTGATCTCATCCGGGGAGAGCAGGTTCTCCTCGCGGCGAGTACCAGAAGCATTAATATCAACCGCCGGGAAGATACGCTTATCCGCCAGCTGACGGGACAGGCGCAGCTCCATGTTACCGGTGCCCTTGAACTCTTCGAAGATCACTTCGTCCATCTTCGAGCCGGTCTCAACCAGCGCGGTAGCCAGAATGGTCAGCGAGCCGCCCTCTTCAATGTTGCGGGCAGCGCCGAAGAACTTCTTCGGCGGGTACAGTGCGGCAGAATCCACACCACCGGAGAGGATACGACCGGATGCGGGAGCCGCCAGGTTGTATGCGCGGCCCAGGCGGGTCATGGAGTCCAGCAGCACGACCACATCGTAACCGAGCTCCACCATACGCTTCGCACGCTCAATAGCCAGCTCAGCCACAGTGGTGTGATCCTCCGCGGGACGGTCGAAGGTCGAGGCAATAACCTCACCCTTAACGGTGCGCTGCATATCGGTCACTTCTTCAGGACGCTCATCCACCAGGACCATCATCAGGTACACGTCCGGGTTGTTCACAGTAATCGCGTTCGCGATGGACTGCAGCATGAGGGTCTTACCCGCCTTCGGCGGGGACACAATCAGACCACGCTGACCCTTACCAATCGGAGACACCAGGTCCACCACGCGGGTGCCCAGCTTCTTCGGGGTGGTCTCCAGGCGCAGACGCTCCTTGGGGTACAGCGGAGTCAGCTTCGAGAAGACGCGGCGGTTCGCTGCTTCCTCAACGCTCTGACCGTTAATCGCCTCAACCTGAACCAGGGCGTTGAAACGCTGGCGGTTGTTCGACTCACCATCACGCGGCACGCGAATCGCGCCGAGCACGTGGTCACCCTTACGCAGGTTGTACTTCTTCACCTGAGCCAGGGAGACGTACACGTCATTGGTGCCGGGCAGGTAGCCGGTGGTACGCACGAAAGCGTAGTTATCGAGGATGTCCAGAACACCGGAAATCGGTGCCAGCACATCGTCTTCGCTCAGACGAGGCTCGTTCTCCTCGCGGCGGCGAGCCTGCTTCTCAGCACGCTCAGCCTGACGGTCACGCTTGGAACGGCGCTCAGTACGCTCGGTGCGCTCAGCACGCTCTGCGCGTTCTGCACGCTCAGCAGCCTTACGCTCGGCACGTTCGCTACGCTCAGCATTGCGCTCTGCACGCTCCGCCTGGCGGTCACGCTTGGAACGACGCTCAGTACGCTCACCATCCTGGTCGCGGCGACGCTCACGGGTACGAGTACGCTTCGAGCTCTTCTCACCGTCAGGGGTGCCAAAAGTCATGTCCAGGGCAGCGTTCAGGCTGTCCAGGCTCGCGGTGCCGTCAGCGGTAGCAGCCTTCAGCTCAGCCGAGTTACCGGGCAGGTCAACCTGCTCCGAACGCTCACCAATACGCTCAGCAGCCAGCTCAGCACGCACATCCAGCGGGGGAAGCTCAGCGGGCTTCTCTTCCTTACGGGTGCGGGTGCGGCGGGTACGCTTCTCCGGCTTCTCGTTATTCTCAGTCTTCTCGAACTTCTCAGCCGATGCGTCCTCGCCCTCAGCGGCGCGGCGAGCGCGCGCACGCTTCTGAGCGGGAGTCTCATGGCGGGAAGAACGGGTACGCTTCTCAGACTTTTCAGCCTTCTCAGCACCCTCAGCGGGAGCCTCAACAGCCTCCGCGTTTTCGGTCTTCTCTGCCTTCGCCTCGGCATCCTTCTGGGTGCGAGTACGGCGGGTACGGCGAGGCTTAGACTCCTCAACCTTCTCAGCAGCGGGGGTCTGGGCAGACTCAGCGGGAGTCTCAGCCTTGGGCTCAGCAGGAGCGGCTACGGCGCCGCCACGCTGATGCTCCTCAAGAGCCTGAACCAGCTCGGCCTTCTTCAACTTCAGATAGCCGCGGATACCAAGCTGCTGGGCGAGGACACGCAGCTGCGCGACCTTCAAGTTCGCAAGTTCCGGTGCGGCAGCTGCCGTACCGTACTCATCGGTGACAACAATATTCTTTGCCAACTACAATTCCTTTGGTTATAAGCCCTGAAAATCTTCAGAATAAAGATCGGGCGAACGCTATAGCGCGGTCAAAGGCTTAGACACTGCCGAAAGAAAACAGCAGTCCGCACCTTCGACTCCCTCGAACCGCACTGGAGGCGGTTCGCGTCTCTTACCGTACCCGCTGATTCAGACACAGCGAGCACACACGGAAGATAAGGCGCTCTATCACAAATGTGGGCAAGCCCAAACCATCATCTCTAAGAACCATCTACACGAGATGAAGAGGACGGAATGGTCACTTTGAAAGGGCACCCGCCGCGAAACCGAACCTCCAGAAAAGTCTTCCCCTATGCGTCAGAAACAAAGAAAGACGTGGAATCCAAAGGCACTCCCCCGAACCCTGCCGGCTCCCGCCCAGATACACAAAGCATCTGAGGCATCAGGGGAAACGGAAGTACGTTACGAAGGATAGTATCGACGGTCTACATTGAACGACGGGCGAACCTCAACATAGGACGAACTAATAACGTCCTACTGAGTAACTATAACACCTTCAGTATCAATTTCAAGAGGAAGAACCCGCCAGTTCAGGCGACGATCCACAATAGCGCTACAGGGGTGAGTCGCCGCGAACTCGGCAATAGCCTCCTGCACCTGCTGCACCTGCTTATCGCCGTGCGCAAAGGTCAAAACAGTCGGGCCAGCGCCAGAAATCACCGCCGCAAAACCCTGACCGCGCAGGTACGCCACCAGCGCAGCCGACGGCTCCATCGCGGTCACACGATAACCCTGATGCAGGTAATCCACAGTCGCATCCATCAGGTACTCGGGAGCATCAGAGAGAGTGCGCACCAACAACGCCGCACGAGCGGAGTTCGCCACCGCCTCAACGTGGGGCATCTGTGCAGGAATCAGCGAACGAGCAAGCTTCGTCGACACCTCATAATCGGGCACAGCCACCACAGGGTGAACCTCAGGATGCACCGGAATAATCAGGGTCTTCCAGTTACCCATCTCACCCCAAGACACCGACAGGTTGCCGTAAATCGCCGGAGCCACGTTATCCGGGTGGCCCTCCATATCGGAGGCGACCTGCAACATCTGCTCACGGCTCAGACGGTGCTCCTCCGGCAGCAGACCGTTCGCCGCAGCCACACCCGCCACAATAGCCGACGCCGAAGAACCCATACCGCGAGAATGCGGAATCTTATTATCAGCAATCAGCTTCACCGGCGGCAGTTCACCCAAACCAGCCGCCGCAAAACCAGCCTTCATCGCCTGCAAAACCAGGTGGCTCTCATCGCGAGGAACATCCGCGCTACCCTCACCACTGAGCTCAAACTCCAGGCCGGACTCAATACGCTCGACAACCAGCTCATCATAGAAGCCAAGACCCAAACCCATGCTGTCATAGCCGGGGCCCAGGTTAGCGCTCGTAGCGGGAACGCGGACCTTGACGGACGCGCCCACCGGAATATCAGAAATATGCAGGGAAGACATGAGAAGAACCTCGCGATCGGTGACGTAATGAGTGAATAGGTGAAAGATACAAAAAGGGCTGTCATGCAGGTGCACCCCGCCCCGAAAAATCGGGACGGAGTGCACAACGTAGTATGAATAGGCTAGTGCAAATCGAGAATATCTGCCACAGCAACCACGTCGAAGGGAGCCTTGGTCGGCTCAACCTTCACGCCGTTCACAGCCTGCAGAGCCCACTGCGGGTCCTTCAGACCGTGACCGGTCACGGTGATGACGATGGTCTTACCCTCGGGAGCTTCACCGGCACGGTGCTTCTTCAGCAGACCCGCAACACCGGCAGCTGAAGCCGGCTCCACGAAGACACCCTCGCGGGCAGACAGCCAGCGGTGCGCCTCCAGAATCTCCTCATCAGTCACAGCCTCAATCACGCCGCCAGACTCATCACGAGCAGCTTCAGCCTTCTCCCACGACGCGGGGTTACCGATACGGATCGCGGTCGCAATGGTCTCAGGAGCCTCAATCGGGTGACCAGCAACGATCGGTGCAGCACCAGCAGCCTGGAAGCCCCACATGATCGGACGCTTGGTCGCAACCGGATCCAGAACCTCGCCGTCACGGTTGGTGTAAGGCTCCGAGTATTCCTTGTAGCCCTTCCAGTACGCGGTGATGTTACCCGCGTTGCCAACCGGCAGCAGGTGGTAATCGGGAGCGTCACCCAGGGTGTCAACAACCTCAAACGAACCGGTCTTCTGGCCCTCAATACGGTAAGGGTTGACCGAGTTCACCAGGAACACCGGGTAGTTCTCGCTGAGCTTGCGAGCAATCTCCAGGCAGTTATCGAAGTTGCCGTCAATCTGAATGATGTCAGCCCCGTGAGCGATAGCCTGAGACAGCTTACCCATGGAAATCTTGCCGTCCGGAACCAGCACTGCACAGCGCATACCAGCCTGCAGAGCGTACGCAGCAGCCGAAGCGGAAGTGTTACCGGTCGAAGCACACACAACGGCCTTCGCGCCGTCACGCTTAGCGGCGGTCATCGCGCTGGTCATACCGCGGTCCTTGAACGAACCGGTCGGGTTCATACCCTCAAACTTCAGGTAAACGGTGTTGCCGGTCTCAGCAGACAGTGCCGGCGCGTGAATCAGCGGGGTGCCGCCCTCGCCCAGGGTCACAGCCTTTACATCATCTGCGAAAGGCAGACGGTCACGGTACTCATTGATAACGCCCTGCCACACGTGTGCCATTGGCTTCTCCTTCAATCTTGGCGCCCCGCCCGCCGAACCTCCCATAGGTTCGGCGCGGTAGCGGGTACGCGGGTTAGTTAGTGAGCGATGCGCCCGCAAGCAGACATCGCACGTTTAGCGAGCGGCGCGTGCCGCACATAGATAACGCTTTTGGGCCTTAGTGCTTCTCGGACTCCACGCGGATGACCGAGTTCACCTCACGCACAGTGTCCAGAGCATCAATCACAGCAATCGCACGGCGCAGATCAGAATCCTTCGCCGAGTGAGTCACCATACGAATCTGAGCCGCGCCCTCCTTCGGGGTGGACTGGCGCAGCGAATCCACCGAAATACCGTGCTCGGCAAGGATACGGGTAATATTCGCCAGAACGCCCAGACGGTCCTCCACCAGAACACCCACCGAGTAGCGAGAAATCACGTTGTCCAGGCTAGTTGCGTGCAACTGAGCGTGAGAAGTCTCCGGAACACCGGGGCCACCCAGCACCAGACGACGAGCCAGGGACACGAAGTCACCCAGAACAGCCGAAGCAGTCGGTGCGCCACCCGCACCGGGACCGTAGAACATCAGCTCGCCAGCGTTCTCCGCCTCAACGAACACAGCGTTGAACGCACCGTGCACGCCCGCCAGCGGGTGCTGACGCGGAATCAGGGTCGGGTTCACGCGAATGTTCGCGCCGTCCGCACCCTCGCGCTCACAAATGGCCAGCAGCTTGATGACGTAACCATCAGCATCCGCGGCAGCAACGTCATCAGCGGTGATGGAGGTAATGCCCTCAGTGTGCACATCATCGATGGTGAAGTCAGAGTGGAACGCCAGCGAAGCAACAATCGCAGCCTTCGACGCGGCGTCGTGGCCCTCAACGTCAGCGGTCGGGTCAGCCTCCGCGTAGCCGAGCTTCTGAGCCTCAGCCAGCGCGTCCGAGAAGGATGCGCCGGTGGTGTCCATCTGGTCAAGAATGTAGTTGGTGGTGCCGTTCATGATGCCCAGAACGCGGGTCACACGGTCACCAGCCAGGGAGTCACGCAGGGGGCGCAGAATCGGGATAGCACCCGCAACAGCAGCCTCGTAGGAGAGCTGAGCACCGGACTCATCAGCGGCAGCCTGCAGTTCCACGCCGTGCTTAGCCAGCAGCGCCTTGTTGCCGGAGACCACGGACTTGCCCGCCTTCAGGGCACGCAGAATGCGGGTGCGAGCCGGCTCAATACCGCCGGTCAGCTCGATGACCACATCCGCCGCATCAATCAGGGATTCAGCGTCAGTGGTGTACAGCGAGGGGTCCGCATTCCAGTGGCGGGATGCATTAGTATCGCGCACAGCAATACCGATCAACTCCACGGGGGCGCCAATGCGCTTTTCAAGGACGGCGTTATCCTCGACCAGGATGCGAGCAGCCTGGGAACCGACATTACCGGCACCAAGCAGTGCTACTTTGATCTTTTCAGCCACGATAGTCTCTTTCTACGGTCTGTTCCGGGTTCGCCCCGGTATCTCTTCGGGCTACGGCGTGGATGCGGCGCAGAGCACGCACTCAACAACCACTTTATCAAGAGGCAGGGACGGCTCAGCAGCCTCAAGGTGCGACTTTTACTCTCTGAGATGAGGTTTCCCTCACAGTTATGAGGTGAACCTTATTTTCTGCGAAGTTTTGAACACGCAAAACCATGAAGCCCCGCCCGCAACCGCCACCTCACGGCGCGCATTGCAGAAACGGGAACTTCACGGCTTTTCATGATGTCAGACAGGGTTCCTAGATATCCGAACCCATATCCAGCGCCAGCATATCCTCCTCACGCTGACGACGAATCATCACGCGAGAAGGCTTACCCTCAGCAGTGGCAATCACCGGCGGGCGAGTCAAGAAGTTATAGTTCGAGCCCAGCACATAGCAGTACGCGCCGGTCGCCGGAACCGCCAGAATATCGCCAGCCTGCAGGTCAGCCGGCAGGTAGCAATAACGAACCACCACATCGCCAGACTCGCAGTGCTTACCCACCACGCGAGAGAGCACCTGCTCCCCCGCCGGGGCACGATTCGCCATGGTCACCGAATAATCCGATTCGTACAGTACCGGGCGGGCGTTATCGCTCATACCGCCGTCCACCGAAACGTAGCGGCGCACGCGAATCTCGCCGTTCTCATCCTCAATGCTCACGTTCTTAATGGTGCCGACCGTGTACAGAGTCGCGCCTGAAGGACCGGAAATGGAACGGCCCGGCTCGAACGACATATGCGGAATCGCCATGCCCAGGCGCTCGCAGGTTGCCGCGACGGAAGCGGCAATCGACTCGGTCACCTCGGTAATGGAGCGGGGGTAATCCGCCTCGGTGTAGCCAATGCCGTAGCCACCACCCAGGTCCAGCTCCGGCAGGGTCACGCCCAGGTCACGGTTGAGACGGTTCATGAACTCCAGGGCGGTAGTAGCCGCCTGCTCGAAGCCCTCCGCCTCAAAAATCTGCGAACCAATATGGCAGTGAATACCGCGGAAATCCAGGGAATCGGTTGCATTCAGAATCGCGGCAGCCAGCGCCGCGTAAGAATCGGTAGACTCAACACCCCAGTGCTCCAGCTCCTTCTCTTCCAAACCGGCGAGCGCGGCGGTGCCGGGCTGCAGGGACATGCCGAACTTCTGGTCCTCGTGCGCGGTCGCAATGGACTCGTGGGTCGAGGCATGCACGCCGGGGGTGATGCGAATCAGCACCGGAACCGGGGCGTAGGGTTCCTCGCCCTCAGCCACACGCTCGGCGGCAAGCTCGGCGTACACGCGCTCAATGAGCTTGAGCTCATCCACCGAGTCAGCCACCACGCGGCCCAGGCCATTGCGGATCGCGCGGGCAATCTCAGCCTCCGACTTGTTGTTACCGTGCAGGGCGATGTTCGCACCGGGCACCTGCGCGCGCAGAGCCAGCGCCAGCTCGCCACCGGAGGCGGTATCCAGGCACAGGCCCTCCTCGGTCGCCCAGCGCGCCACCGCGGTGGACAGGAAGGACTTACCGGCGTAGTAGACGCTCACCTTAGCACCGTGCGCGGCGAAAGCCTGCTCAAAAGCGGTGCGGTAGGCGCGGGCGCGGGCACGGAAAGTCGTCTCAGAGAAGACGTACTGCGGGGTTTCGTGCTCAGCAACCAGGTCACTGACGGTCACGCCATCAATACAGAGCTCGCCCTGCTCATTGCGGGTGAAGGAATCAGTCCAGATGGTGCGGGACAGGGCCTCGGGGTGCTCGGGGTAGGTGAGCCATTCGGGGGCGTAGAGGGCGCGGGCTTCGCTCATCGTGTCTCTTTCTTAGCTATCTTTGCCGGCATACGCTCAACCCCCGCCCGGTAGCACCGGGTCGGGGGTTGAAACGAGAGTATTACATGCGCTCGGGTGCGCTCACACCCAGCAGGTTCAGGCCGTTAGCCAGCACCTGCTGTGCTGCGTTGTTCAGCAGCAGGCGGGTACGGTGCAGGTCGGTGACCTCTTCATCCGCCTTGGGGGCGACGCGGGAGACACCGTACCAGCTGTGGTACGCCGAAGCGAGCTGCTCCAGGTAGCGGTTCACGCGGTGCGGCTCGTAGAACTTCGCGGCATCACGCACAGCAGCGGGGAACTGACCGAGTACAGCCAGCAGCTCGCCGTCAGCAGCCGAGTCGAGCAGAGAGGTGTCCACGCCGTCCTCAACCTTCACGCCAGCCTCCGCGGCGTTACGTGCCACAGCGGCGGTACGTGCGTGAGCGTACTGCACGTAGTAGACCGGGTTCTCGTTGCTCTTGGAAGTCAGCAGGCCCAGGTCAATGTCGATGGGGGTGTCCACCGAGTAGCGGGTCAGCTCGTAGCGAGCCGCGTCAACGCCCACAGCCTCGACCAGGTCCTCGAGGGTGACCACGGTGCCGGCACGCTTGGACATGCGGACAGGCTTGCCGTCCTTGACCAGGTTCACCAGCTGACCGATCATGACCTCAATCTGGTCGGCGCGGTAGCCAAGAATCTGGGCGATAGCCTTCAGACGGCCCACGTAGCCGTTGTGGTCAGCACCGAGCATGTAGATCGCCACGTCGGCGGGGTTTACTGCGCGGGTCATCTTGTCCTGGTAGTAGGCGATATCGCCCGCCACGTAGGCGTGGTTGCCGTCAGACTTGATGACCACGCGGTCCTTGTCATCGCCGTAGTCGGTGGTGCGCATCCACCATGCGCCGTCAGCCTCGAAGAGCTGACCGTTCTCGCGCATAGTCTCAAGCAGGGCGTCCACCTTGCCGCCTTCGAACACGGAGTTCTCGTGGAAGAACACGTCGAAGTGGGTGCCGAATGCCGCCAGGGACTCCTTGATCTGATCAAACATCAGGTGAGTACCGATTTCGCGGAAAATCTCTTCGGGGTTCTCAGCCTCAAGCGCGTCGGGGCGCTGAGCCAGAATCTGGTCCTTAATGTCAACAATGTATGCGCCAGCGTAGCCGTCCTCAGGGGTCTCCTCACCGCGGGCAGCGGCAATCAGGGAGCGCACGAAACGGTCAATCTGGGTGCCGTGGTCGTTGAAGTAGTATTCACGCACCACGTTAGCGCCCTCAGCCTCAAGGACGCGGGCGAGCGCATCACCGACGGCAGCCCAGCGGGTGCCACCCAGGTGGATGGGGCCGGTGGGGTTCGCGGAGACGAACTCAAGGTTAATGGTCTTACCGGCGAACTTGTCGCTGCGGCCGTATGCTTCGCCAGCCTCAACGATGGTGGCGGCAAGCTCACCAGCAGCTGCAGCGTCCAGGGTGATGTTCAGGAAGCCGGGACCAGCAATATCTACGGATGCGACACCGGGGATGGCGCCAATCTTCTCTGCCAGAAGAGCTGCTGCCTCACGCGGGTTCTTGCCCACCTTCTTGGCGAGCTGCAGAGCGACGTTGGTTGCCCAGTCGCCGTGTTCGCGGGACTTGGGGCGCTCTACTCGGACGGCGGGCAGTTCAGCGCCCTCCACGAGGGTCAGCTGGCCGGAGGAAATGGTTTCTTCAAGGGCAAGCGCAATGGCTTCGGAGAGTTCTTCAGGAGTCATAACAAACTATTCTAGCAAGCCTTGGCAGGTGCCTGACCCTTTATCTAGTGCTTATCTGATACCATAGGTGGGTTGCCTCTGTAGCTCAGCGGATTAGAGCACCAGTTTCCGGTACTGGGGGTCGAAGGTTCGAATCCTTTCAGGGGCACGATGTTCTTATTCGAGAGGGAACACGGGAGCCGATATCCGAGGTGTATTGTTCGGGTATCGGCTTCTTTTTATTTAACAACTCAACTTTATTGAGCCGCTCAATCTGTTGTGGATAAAGCCTGCGCCGGGCGACCGTTCCCTCCAGCTCCATCTTCAACCTCAGACTTCATCCTCAGAGGGTGGACACTACCCGCCTGCCTGTTGTGGCAACGCTAAACGCCTTGAGAGAATGGGAAAACGCGCACACCCGTCACATCAGCACGGCTCAAGCCACGACAGCGGAGGTAACCCGATGACCACCATGCGCCAGATTCAGCTCACCGAATGGGGCGACGAAAGCGTTCTGCACGAAGCAAACGTGCCCATCCCCTCGCCGGTGCGCGGTCACGTGCTCATCAAAACGGTTGCCGCCGGTGTCAACCCGATTGACCTAACCACTCGCAAGGGTCTGGGTCCCGCCGCTCAGCTGGCGGATCCGTCGTATAAGCCCTTCGTGCCCGGCTGGGATGTTGCCGGCACCGTGGTTGCTACCGCTGGCGACTACACGGGTTTTAAGGTGGGCGACGGCGTATTTGGTCTTGTTGCTTTCCCCTCCCCCGCCGGTGCGTACGCCGAGTATGTTCTCGCCCCGGCGCATCAGTTGGCGAAGGTGCCCGCCGATGTTCCCTGCGCGCAGTTGGGCGGCGCTCCCCTGGCGGCGCTGACCGCATACCAGGCGCTCTTCGAAGTGGCGCGTTTGAAGGAAGGCGAGCGCGTACTCATTCACGCCGGTGCCGGAGGCGTCGGCCACCTCGCCGTTCAGCTGGCGGCGCAGGCTGGCGCTCAGGTTTTTGCGACCGCCTCCGCGGCGAACCACGAGTTTGTGCGCTCGCTGGGTGCCCAGCCCATTGATTACCGCGCCGAGGATTTCCGCGCCGTACTGGGCCAGACCATGGACGTGGTACTCAATTCCACCGGTCAGCAGACCTTCCTCGATTCGTTGGAGGTGCTGGTTCCCGGCGGCCGCATTGTCACCCTGACCAGCCCCGACCCGCTGGATGTTGCGCGTGAGCGCGGCTTCGAGGCGCAGTGGCTGACGGTTCACCCGGACCGCATGCAGATGCAGGAGATTGCCCGCCTCATGTCCTTGGGCCTATTGAAGGTGCATGTGGATCAGGTGCTTGATTTTTCGCAGGCTGCGCAGGCTCACGCCCTGGTTGCGACGGGTCGCACCCGCGGCAAGATTGTTCTGGTCCCCTAACGCGGCTCTGATTCATGCAGACTTCTGAGAGCACGCCGACCGTTGAGGGCGCGATGGACACTAAGGGCACGCCGAATGTAGAGGGTGCACTGACCACTGAGGGCACGCCGACCGTTGAGAGCACCGAGTACCGCTCCGGTTTTTACCGCGAGGCGGGCTTTCACGATGCCCACTCACTACCCGACTACGGCGCGCAGTCGCCGGTAACTCGCGAGGCGTTCGCCTACGATTTCTTCCCCGCCGCTGCCGATTCTTCAACTGCCGAAGCTTCAACTGTCGAGGCTTTTTCCCCCGCGCCGCTGCTGGTGTGGGTTCACGGTGGCGCCTGGCGCTTCGGCACCAACCAGGCCCTACGCGATACCGTCCTGCGCACCCCTGGCGGGGAGCAGCCCAATACCCAGGCGCTCATGCGCGCCGCTTTTCAGCAGGCGGGCTGGGCGGTCGCGTCCATCAACTACCGGTATTCGCATCAGGCGCTCTTCCCGGGTGCCCTGCACGATGTGAAGGAGGCCGTGCGTTTCTTCCGCGCCAACGCGCACGAGTTCGGTATTGACCCGCAGCGCATTGCGGTAGCGGGCGGAAGCGCCGGCGGGCATCTGAGCATGATGGTTGCGCATACGGGAGATTCCGCCGCCGATGCCTCTGCATCTGAGGATTCTGTATCTGAAGATTCTGCATTTGGGGATTCTGCGAGCGCACCTGAGCACGACGAATACTTTGAGGGCAGGGCGGCGAGCGCCTACCCGTCCCATAGTTCGCAGGTGGCGGCGGCGGCTTCGTTTTACGGGGTCAGCGATTTGAGGACCATCTTCACCGACCGTCCCCTGGCTGGCTACGCTCTCGACCACCCCGAGGATGACGGCGCCGAATGGCGACTGCTGGGAAGCACCTACCCCGTACCCGCAGACGTGTCTACTATCGACGCTTCCAAGGGCGAGCGGGCGGTTCCGGGTGTCTGCATCGAGCGCGCCCAAAAGAACTGGGAGCGTGCGCATCCTATTGATGCGGTACGCCCCCAGGAACGAGTGAATAAGGTCGAAAGTGCCACTGCACCGGGTGTGAGCGGCGGCGCCACTGCCCTGATGCTTGTGCACGGTATTAGTGATTCGTGTGTGCCGTACCAGCAATCGGTGCGGGTGTATCAGGCGCTGCGCACGCGGCAGGTGCCTACCGATTTGGTGCTGGTTCAGGATGCCGAACACGGGGATTCGCGCTGTTTTAGCCCCGACATTGTTCAGCAGATGCTGCTATTTCTCAACCGCGCTGTTCAGTTCAACCGTAGTGTCTGAACCATACTGTCTGATCAGAGTGATTGACCGGACAGTAATTGACCAGATGCGGGTTTAGCGAACGCGGCGGTTCACGTATTCGTGCTCAAGGCGGTAGCGTTCGAGGTCATCAAAAGCAACGCGACGGTGCGTGTTAATGCGCTCGAACGGAATATCTCCGCGCTCCAGCAGGCGAACAACGGTCGGGCGGGATACGCCCAGGTAGTCTGCCGCCTCCTGCGTGGTCATGAGGCGGTCCTGGCGTACCACGCAGACGTCCTTACGATCGGCGAATGCGCGCGCTACGGAGGTGAGGGGTCCGTACATTTCGGGGGAAATCTGTACGCGCTCGCCGTCGCCGGTGACCAGGTAGAGGGTCTCTTCGGCGCTGAGGCGGTCGAAGTGGGTGCGCAGACTCGCGTGAACGAGGGCTTGGAAGAGCTCTTCGCAGCGGTGGTGAATTTCTTCGTGCTGTCCGTCTTCGCAGCAATCCAACACTGCAACACGTGTTGCCGGGTACGTCTTTGGTGATGGCATAGTCACTCCTTCGTTACTGTGTTATTCACCACTGTAGCAGTTGAACGAAACTATCGAAAGAAAGTTAAGAAGCGCAGTTAATTCGCATCTACGGCGCATAAAATTCAGATGAATAATTATTAACTCTCTTAATAGCATTTGATGTCATTTATTGTACATTAACTGCTCTCTTGGGGCCTGTATTCCGCCACCGCCCACCTCGGGGTTCCCGCGAACAAACCCAAATATGACAAACAAAGCACACCCCAAGCCCACCGCGGGCAAGGCGAGTACACTGGATAGGATATGTCTGAGCAGAAATCCACGAAGAAACACGCAGATACTTCTAAGGCCCCCCGCACCGCCCCCACCATGGCGAGCATGGCCGCCGCAATCCACGCGGCAAAGGTACGATCCTCCGAAAAAACCGGCGAAAAAACCGCAGATAAAACTACTGAGAACAACGCGGTAAAAAACGGCGCCCCGAAGAAGGGTGCGCAGAAGAACAGCGCCCCGAAGAATAACGCAGACCGCAAGAACTCCTCCCGCGGCACCTCCGAACGCAACTCCAACGCCTCCCGCTCCAACCGACGCGGAGGCGGCACCAACCGCGCCCGCAAGCAGGGCAACCAGCAGGGTAACCAGCAGGGCAACCAGCAGGGCGACAACAAGAGCAGCCAGCAGAACCGCCCGGCACCGCGCCGCTACGAACCCTTCATTCCCGAGGTCATCACCTACCCCGAAGAGCTGCCCGTCAGCGAACGCCGCGACGACATCATGAACGCGATCCGCGACAACCAGGTCGTCATCATCGCGGGTGAAACCGGCTCCGGTAAAACCACCCAGATCCCCAAAATGTGCCTCGACCTAGGCCTGGGAGAGAAGGGCCTCATCGGCCACACCCAGCCGCGCCGCCTCGCCGCACGCTCCGTCGCCGAACGCATCGCCGAAGAACTCGGACAGAAAATCGGCGAAACCGTCGGCTACCAGGTGCGATTCACCTCCGAAGTGGGCGAACACAGCGCTATCAAGCTCATGACCGACGGCATTCTGCTCGCCGAAATTCAGAACGACAAGCTGCTACGCCGCTACTCCACCCTCATTATCGACGAGGCGCACGAACGCAGCCTGAACATTGACTTCATCCTCGGCTACCTCAAGCGCATCCTGCCGCAACGCCCGGATCTGAAGGTCATCATCACCTCCGCGACCATCGACCCGGAGCGTTTCGCGCGCCACTTCTCCCCCAGCTACGTGCCGGGCAAGGGCATCGTCGACGAAAACCTCAGCGCCGAAGAACGCGAAATCGCCGAAGCAATCCTGCCCGACGACGCGCCGCCCATCATTGAGGTGTCCGGCCGAACCTACCCCGTGGAAATCCGCTACCGCCCGCTCGACGAGGAAGACTACCTCAGCGACGACGAAATCGAAGACGACCACGACCCCACCGACGGCATCCTCGACGCCATCAAGGAACTCTCCAAGGAAGCGCCCGGCGACATCCTCATCTTCTTCTCTGGCGAACGCGAAATCCGCGACGCCAAGGACGCCATCGAGGCAATGGTTCTCAAGTCGCCGCGCCTGAACTACGAAGTGCTGCCCCTGTACGCGCGCCTCTCGCTCGCCGAACAGCACCGCGTGTTCTCCCCCGGATCGCGCCCGCGCATCGTGCTCGCCACGAACGTTGCCGAAACCTCGCTGACCGTGCCCGGCATCAAGTACGTCATCGACACCGGCACCGCACGCATCTCCCGCTACTCGGCACGTACCAAGGTTCAGCGCCTGCCCATCGAACGCATCTCGCAGGCAAGCGCCAACCAGCGCTCCGGTCGATGCGGACGCGTCAGCGACGGCATCGCAATCCGCCTCTACTCCGAGGAAGACTTCAACTCGCGCCCCGAGTTCACCGACCCCGAAATTCTGCGCACCAACCTCGCAGCCGTCATCCTACAGATGATCGCAATCGGCGTGGTTCGCGAACCCGGCGACATCTCCCGCTTCCCGTTCGTGCAGCCGCCCGCATCCCGCGCCATCAACGACGGCGTGAACCTGCTGCGCGAACTCGGCGCGCTCACCGAACGCCCCCGCCAGCCCCGCAAGGGCCGCGGCAATAGCGCAACCCTCACCGCCATCGGCCGAGCCATGGCGGCGTTCCCCGTGGACCCGCGCCTGGCCCGCATGATCATTGAAGGCGGCCGCCGTAACTGTGCCAAGGAAATGATGGTGCTCGCCGCCGCCCTGACCATCCAGGACCCGCGCGAACGCCCCGCCGACGTGCGCGCAGAAGCCGACGCGATGCACGCCCGCTTCGTCGACGACACCTCCGACTTCTCCTCCTTCCTGCTGCTCTGGGACTACATCAACGAGCAGCAGGCGGCGCTGCCCTCCTCGCAGCTACGCAAAATGTGCCACCGCGAATACATCAACTACCTGCGCATCCGCGAATGGCAGGACCTCTTCGCCCAGCTGCGCGAAATGGGACGCACCGCCAACATTCACGCCAGCGGCGGCAGGGACATCAACGCCTCCGCCCACGAAATCGACATCCACAAGAGCCTGCTCTCCGGCCTGCTCTCGCACGTAGGCGTCAAGGAAGAACGCGAAAAGGACTCCAAGGGACGCAACCGCGGCCCCCGCGAATACCTCGGCGCACGCGGCACCAAGTTCGCGATCTTCCCCGGCTCCGGCCTGTTCAAAAAGAGCCCCGATTGGGTGCTCTCCGCCGAACTCGTCGAAACCTCCCGCCTGTGGGCGCGCACCAACGCCTCCATCGACCCGCAGTGGATCGAAGAAATCGGCAAGCACCTCATCAGCGTGCAATACTCCGAACCGCACTGGTCCCTCAGCTCCGGCGCGGCAGTCGCCTACGCCAAGGGCACCCTCTTCGGCCTGACCATCTACGCCGACCGCCCCGTGCAGTACGCCCGCGTAGACGCCGCCGCAGCCCGCGAACTGTTCATCCAGTCCGCCCTCGTCGAAGGCCAATGGCACACCCAGCACAAGTTCTATCTGCGCAACCAGCGCGCCCTCGCCGAAGTCGAAGAACTCGAAGCACGCCTACGCCGCCGCGACCTGCGCGTAGACGACTCCGTACTCTTCGCCTTCTACGACGCACGCATCCCCGCCCACGTCACCGACGTGCGCGCCTTCGACAAGTGGTGGAAGCAGGCACGTCTCGAAGACGACAATTACCTGGACTTCAACCCCGAAAAGCTCATCAATGAGGAAGCCGCCGACTACGACGACTCCCAGTTCCCCCGCCAGTGGGTGCAGCGCACCGACAGCGGCGAACTGACCCTCGACCTGCGCTACGAATACGCACCCACCGCCGGCATCGGAGGCGCACGCACCGACGCCGCCAAGCGCGACGGCGTAGCAGTCCAGGTACCCATCCTGTTCCTCAACCAGCTGAACCCCGAACCGTTCCGCTGGCAGATCCCCGGCCTGCGCCACGAACTCGTCACCGCACTCATCAAATCGCTCCCCAAGGCGATTCGACGCAACTTCGTACCCGCACCCGACGTGGCACGCGCCGCCTGCGCCGCACTCGAGGAGGACTACTCCCCCGCAACCGACGAGCTCATCCCCTCCCTGGCACTCGTACTACGCCGCCTGCGCGGCGTGGTCGTCGAACCCGAAGCCTTCAACTGGGACGCCGTGCCCGAACACCTGAAAATGGGATTCCAGGTGCGCAACGCACGCAACAAAATCCTGGGCGAAGGCAAGGACCTGCGCGCCCTGCAGCAGCAGCTCCACAAGGAAATTCGCGGCGCCCTCGCCGACTCCCTCGGCGCATCCGACGACACCATGGCAAAAATGGTGGCGCTCACCCAGGGTGGTTCGGGCAACTCAGGCGGTTCGGTCAACTCGGGCAACTCTGCGGCTTCTGCCAAGAAGGGCGCGAAGAACGCTCAGAGCGGCACCGCTCAGGTAGCCGATGCGCGCGGTTCGCAGGTACGCGAAATCAGCGGCCTCACCGAATTCCCCGCCGATCTCTTCCCCAACGGAGAAATCCCCCGCAAGGTACAGCGCATCATCGCCACCCAGGCAGTCAACGGATACCCCGCCCTCGTCGACGAAGAAACCAGCGTGGGCCTGCGCATCTTCCCCACCGAAGCCGAACAGCTCCACGCACAGCGCCGCGGCATCATCCGCCTGCTCCAGCTGCAGGTGCCCTCGCCCGTACGCTACGTGAGTGAACACCTCTCCCACAAGGAGAAAATCGTCTTCACGCAGAACCCGCACGGCTCCATCGACGAACTCATTCGCGACTGCACCGTCGCGGCACTCGACCACCTCGTGCCGCACACCCCCATCTTCACGCACGCCGAATACAGCGAACTCTACGAGCACGTGCGTGCCGAACTCATCGAGACGGTCTTCGACGTCACCAAGCTCGTCGCCGAAATCCTCTCCGAAGCCACCGTGCTGAAGAAGGCCATCAAGAAGGCAACCTCGCTGACGACCATGCACGCCGTCTCCGACGTGAAGGCACAGATGGAGAACCTCGTCTACCCCGGATTCGTGGCGAAAACCGGCTACGACCAGCTGGTTCACCTGCCGCGTTACCTGAAGGCCGCCCAGGTGCGCCTGACGAAGCTCGGACCGAACCTGCACCGCGACAACCAGCTGATGCTCACGGTGCAGGATCTTGAGGATTCCTACGATAACGCGGTCAAGTCGCTGCCGGCAGGCACCATCGTGCCGGATGCGCTCCGCCGCGTGAACTGGATGATTGAGGAGCTGCGCGTCAGCTTCTTCGCCCAGGAGCTTGGCACCGCCTACACGGTGTCTGAGAAGCGCATTGCGAAGGCTCAGCGTGAGGCGCTGGACGCTATCAAGCGCTAATTCCGGGAATACAGTTAGTTGCGGACGGCGGTACTCGTCCTCACTCCTACAGGGGCACCCGCCCTCGCAGAGCTCGGGCACCCTGATGTCGCTACGGACGACACCGCCTGTCCGCGGTAGGTTCCCGCCTCAGCTTGCGCTGTGAACGGCAAAGAGCCCCCACACGATCACCTCGTATGGGGGCTCTTTCATCTCTGTGGTTTTCGGTGCCCGGCGGGTCGGCAAGCTATGCACTTCCTCCGCTCCTGCAGGGGAACCCGCCGCACCCGGACGCTCCGCTCTTCCTTGCTTCGCTGCGGAGAGCGCCCGGGGCGGCACCCTGATGTCGCTTCCGGAAGGCATAGCCGCCTCCACCCGCGAATTGGTAAGAGCAACCAAGAAGGTTAGACAGCCGCCTCGCAGAAAGTTACCGTCACCGAACCGTTACCGCGCTCGCGCATCCACTGCGGCGCGTTCTCAGCCGAAACAATCGCCCCCTCGCTCACGGACGGGGCGACGTACGAGCCGCCCGCGCCACCTGCGCCGCCCTGCATCGTGTAGCCGATGCCCTGACGCACGCCGGTCGGGCTGTTCAGCCACTTCTGGGTCAGCACAATCGAGGAAACGGACTGTGCCGCACCGGAACCGCCACCACCGTAGCCTGCACCGCCACCGCCGGACACCACGGACTGGTAGCCATTGAAGTTCTGCGCGTACGCGCCCTCATCGTTGTAGACATCCAGGTCCCAGCTGCGGTCCTCGTAGGTGCCCTTCTCGTGCACGCTGGCGGGGTTCTCATCCAGCTGGTAGGAGTATGCGCCCGCGCCGTCGCCGCCGTTGCCCGCGAAGCCGCTCGTGCCCGCGTTACCGGCAACAAACTGGCTGAACAGCACCTGGTTGTTGGTGGTTTCAAAGCCGATGATGGGGCCGCTTGCCGGCAGGGTGCCTGCCGCGCCACCTGCACCGCCCACGCCCGCCGCGCCGCCGGAACCGGAGTTGTAGGTCAGGACCTTAGAGCGTTCAGCGTTGTAGACTTCGTAGCCGGAGGTGCCGTTGGAACCTGCCGCCGCGGAGGCGCTACCCGCCGCATCGAACTGCGGGGATGCGTCCGAGCCGAGAGGTGCCACACCGGCGTCGATCTGGCCGTCGAGGTTGGAGTACCAGGGGTCTGCGTAGGACACGCCGGAGGTGGTCATGCCCGCGCCGCCACCGCCGCCTGCTACAGCTACGACGACGCCGTCGATAAGCAGCGCGGAGGAGCCACCTCCGGATGCAGCGTACGCCTGGGTCTTGGAGTTCGCCGGGTTGGGGTATTTGGCGTCGACCTGCGCGGTGATGTTTGTGGGGATGGTGTAGGCGGGTACGGAGCCGCCGTTGCCGTATCCTTCACCACCGGCGGTGGGGGTGAGGGAGCCGTCACCGATACCGCCGGCCGCGGCGATAATCTGCACGATGGAGCCGGGAGTGACGGGGACGATGCCGCTGACCTTCGCACCGGAGCCTGCGGGGGTCATGCGGTTGTTGGTGCCGCCTGCACCGCCGACCAGCTCAAAGCGGAGCTTGTGGACGTTGTTGGGCACGGCGAAGCTCTGCACGGTCTTGGTGCCTTCGTCGGTACCGGAGATGCTGTACGCCGGGCTGGCCGCCAGGGTACAGTCTGCGGAGACGGATGCCGCGTAGGACGGAACGGTTGCCGATGCCGCGACGACCGGTGCCGCCCAGGCTACGCCCGCGACAAGCTTGCGGCGGGTCAGGGATGAAGACATGGTATGCCCTTTAGGATGAGGAAAATATTAGGTGGTGTGCGGCGCGACGGCATCTGAATCCAAGCAAGCATCGAATTGCTTGCTTTGGAAAGAAACTCGGCGCCGTTCAAAAGAATACCCTTAACCTCAGCCTTAACATAAATCCCTGGGTTGAGCACGATATGGGAGCTCTTGGCTGCCTCGCGCCGCCCTCTTCCTGCGCTCCTGCGGGGGAACCCGCCGCACCCGGATGCTCCGCTCATCCTTGCTTCGCTGCGGAGAGCGCCCGGGCGGGCACCCTGATGTCGCTTTCGGAAGGTGCGGCTTTATGCGAGCCGCAGGTTCCGTCCGCGCACGCAACGCCAGCAGAGGGTCTGCAGGTTCTCGGGCTCATTATTGCCGCCGTTAGACAGCGGAACCTTGTGGACAACCTCCAGGACGAGGATTCGTTCACGCATGATGGAGTTGCCGCATCCGGGGTTTTGGCAGGTGTAGTTGTCGCGTTCCTTGATGCGTTGGCGTAGCTGCGCGGTCATGAGGGTGCGTTCGCCGCCTTCGGGCCATGCCCAGCGTATTTTGCGTTCGAGGGTTTCGGAGAGCGCGTCGAGGGTCGGAGTGTCGAGGGTGACGGTGACGGCGCGGTTTTCTTTGCGATCTGCTGAGGTGTATTCGAAGCGGTAGACGGGGTACGGCACGCTCAGCCCCACGTGGTAGACGTTGAGTTTTTTCCAGAATTCGTCGGCGTACTGCTTGGTGATGAACGGGGGCGGGTTGATGTGTGCAAGCATGTCCTCTTCACGGCGTCGCACGTTGTCGACGGCGGTTTCGAGGCGCGCGATATCGTCGGAGAGGCGCTGCACGTCTTTGAGGGTTTGCAGATCGGCTTCGATGTGGAAGTACTTGATGAGGCTGCCGATGGGATCCCGTTCAGCTTCGAGAACGACCTGTTCAGATGCCTTGTAGACGTGAGGGTGGCGTTCTTCGGGTTTCTTCTGCAGCAGCGTCTTCCAGGTTTTGGGCTGCTGAACCTCGACGGTGGCGAGGTGGCTGTACATGCCGTTGGTGGAGGTGCCGAATTCGTAGATTCCGTGCGTGTAGATGTCGTGTACGTAGCTGGCGATTTCGTTGTATTCGCTGGCGAGTGTGGCGGTGCGTTGGCGGTGCGTCTGGAATTCGGGGGATGCGAAGTACCGGTTTTTGCGGATGGTTAGGATGATGCCCAGGATGAGCACGATAATGAAGGCGCCGAGGATGACGTACCAGAGGGAGAAGACGAGGCATACGGCGAAGAAGATGCCGAACCCTTTGAGGAAGGATTTCACGGGTGTTCCTTTGCGATACGGCGGTGTATCTGTGAGTGTAGATTTCCTCCATTAGGGTATCGGAGGTAGGTTCGGTGTGCAAAGCATTTGGTTACGTCAATGAGCTATTGAAAGGGTTGGCGGGCAGACTTACACCTTCCGGATGCGCCCTCAGGGTGCCCGAAGCGAAGCGAGGGCAGGTTCCCTGCGACGGCGCGGAGGACATGTGTAAGATGCACGCCCTTACAAATTAGACCAGGCGGAGCCAGCAAAAGATTGAGAAGGCGACAGCCCCCTCCCCCTCCAGTTCGTTATGCCGGTATCGCGCACCCAAGCCCGCACCTACTGACCCGAGGTCGAGTGTTTTACCTACGGGGCGGAGGGATGGTGTCCTCCGTCGTGACATCGGGGACGCGGAGCGGGGCGAGCGTATTTTCCGGAAGCGCCCTCAGGGTGCCCGAAGCGAAGCGAGGGCGGGTTCCCTGCGACGGCGCGGAGGAAATATACGGAGCACCGCCTTCCAGAACAAACACAAGTCAGCTGAGGAGTACCACCCCTCTAACCAAAACCAAAAAAGTTAAACACAAAAGCCCTTAGCTCGAAAGCTAAGGGCTTTATCTGTGCGCGATACTGGGATCGAACCAGTGACCTCTTCCGTGTCAGGGAAGCGCGCTACCGCTGCGCCAATCGCGCTCACAAAACAGTTGTTTTGTTGCGAGGTGAGGACGGGATTCGAACCCGCGTACACGGCTTTGCAGGCCGCTGCCTAACCACTCGACCACCTCACCGCATACGCTCCACAAGGGAACGCGTTCGAACTCTTGGAGTCCTTACGAGCGGTTGACGAGACTTGAACTCGCGACATCCACCTTGGCAAGGTGGTGCTCTACCAACTGAGCTACAACCGCATATCAGCGTATTCAATTTGAATCATTCCGTTGGAGTTTTTCGCTCCGTCGTGCTGACTGGTAAATACTATACGGGGTTTTTGAGTGTTTGCCAAATCCTTTGCAGATCACCTTGTGTTCCGCGTGTTTCCAGGGCAGAACGGGGTATCTGGGCTCGTTTTTGAGGCGTGCGAGCAAAATTTATTTTTATGGTGCCGGTCACATTTTCGGGGTTTTGGGGTGGTTACTGTTCCCGTGAGGGCAGCGGCGGGCACACATTGTCCGCCACGATGTCTGCTGAGCATCCACAAAATTTTTCACAAGGACACGAAAAGGAGGGGCGGGGAACCTGGTTCCCCGCCCCTCCCCTATGAAATCCGCACCGGCAAATACGCCGGGATCATGTTTTTCTGGAGTCTTTAGAGCTCTTCGAAGAAGAGGCGTTCGTAGACCTTGCGGGCGTTGCGGGTTTGGCGCAGGTAGTCCTCTTCGAGGGCGCGTGCGCTGCCGGCCGGGTATCCGCACCAGCGGGCGATTGCTTCCAGGTCGGCACGTCCCGAGGGTAGGGTGTCGGACTGGCGCACGCCGCGCAGTACGTTGCCGCCGCGGATCTTCGTGGCGAGTAACCAGGCGCCACTGAGGATTTCAGCGTCCGCAGCTTCGACCAGCCCCGCCTCAACCGCCGCATTCAGCGCCTTCAGGGTGGAGGTGGTGCGCAGCCCGGGCACGGCGTGCGCGTGGCGTAGCTGTACGAGCTGGACGAGCCATTCCACGTCGGAGAGTCCGCCGCGGCCGAGCTTGAGCTGGCGGGTGCGGTCGGCACCGTGCGGCATGCGTTCGTTTTCAACGCGCGCTTTCATGCGGCGAATCTGCTGCACCTGTTCGGGCGTGAAAGTTGCCGGGTAGCGGTATGGGTCGATGAGCTCCACGAAAGCCTCGCCGAGCGCCTCGTCGCCGGCGATGGGGCGGGCACGGGTGAGCGCCTGGAACTCCCAGGTTTCCGCCCAGCGTTCGTAGTAGGAGCAGTAGGAGTCCAGCGAGCGCACGATAGCGCCCTGCTTGCCTTCGGGGCGCAGGTCGGCGTCCACTTCGAGGGGCCGTTCGGCGCGAATGGCGGGTTTGACGGGCTGTTTGAGGAGCGTCAGGGTGCGGTTGACGATGCGTGCCGCCTGTTCCTGTGCGGCGTCTTCGTCGGCCCCGTCGAGGGGTTCGTGGACGAACATGACGTCCGCGTCGGAGCCGAAGCCGTTCTCGGCGCCGCCGAGGCGACCCATGCCGATGACGGCGATGCGGGTGAGCAGCTTCTCCCCCGCTGCTTCCTCAGCTTCGGCGGGTTCGGCGCCTTCCGGTGCCGCTTGGAGTTCACGCAGGGCAATTTGCAGCGCCGCACCGATCGTGCACTCGTCGATGGCGGCAAGACCGGCGCAGGTGTCCTCAATGTCGACGATGCCCAGGGTCCAGCCCATGGCGGTGCGCAGGGTTTCGCGGCGGCGCAGGTAGCGCACGGCGCGCATCGCCTCGGCGGCGTCCGCGTGGCGTGCCAGCAGGGAGGAAATCTCGGAGGCGAGCGCTTCCTCCCCCAGCGGTTTGAGGTCGGCGACCTTGTCCAGCCAGGCGATGGAGGCGGAGGCATCCTCGAGCAGGTCGGTCATGGGGCGCGAGCTGGAGAGTAGCTGGCTGAGGCGTTCGGCGGCTGCGGGTGAGTCGCGGAGCATGCGCAGGTACCAGCTGGTGCTGCCGAGCGATTCGGAGACGATGCGGAATCCGAGCAGGCCGGCGTCCGCGTCCACGCCGCGGGCGAACCAGCCCAGCAGCACGGGCATGAGGTGCCGCTGAATGTCTGCACTGCGGGAAAGTCCCGTGGTGAGTGCCTTGATGTGGCGCATGGCGCCGCGCGGGTCGCGGTAGCCGAGGGCTGCGAGGCGGTCCTGTGCTGCCTGTTCGCTGAGCACCACTTCGTCGCGGCTGAGCGTGGAGACGGCGGCAAGCAGCGGGCGGAAGAAGATCCGCTCGTGCAGTGAACGGACGTTCCGTTTAATTTTCTGCCATGCCTTGAGCATCTGCTCGGCGGAGAGCGTGCCGTTGCGTTCCGGGGAGAGGATTGAGCGGGCGAGGGCGCGCTGTTCGGCGTCCTTTTCGGGCATCAGGTGGGTGCGGCGCAGCTGCTGCAGCTGGATGCGGTGCTCGAGCACGCGCAGCTTCTTGTAGTCGCGGCTGAACGCTTCGGCGTCGGTGCGGCTAATGTAGCTGACGGCGGTCAGCGCCGCGAGGGAATCCACGGTGGATTTGGTGTGCACGGCGGGGTCGGTTCGACCGTGCACGAGCTGCAGCAGCTGCACGGTGAACTCGATATCGCGCAGGCCGCCCGGGCCCAGCTTAATCTGGCGGTCCACCTGGTTCGAGGGAATATTGTCGGTCACCCGGGCGCGCATCGCCTGCACGGATTCCACGAAGGATTCACGGGCGGCGGACTCCCACACGAAGGGGTCAATGGCGCGGGCGTAGCGGGCACCCAGCTGCGCCGAACCGGCGATGGGGCGCGCCTTGAGCAGCGCCTGGAACTCCCAGTTTTCTGCCCAGCGCTTGTAGTACTGAACGTAGGATTCGACGGTGCGAACGAGCGGGCCGTCTTTGCCCTCGGGGCGTAGGTTCGCGTCGACCTCCCAGAGGGCGGGTTCGGGTGCGGGGCCCATGATGGCGCGGGTGAGGGCGTGCACGAGCTCCGTGCCGATGGTGGAACATTCGTTCTCGGTGAGCTTGAGCGGGGCGCTCTCCCTCTCTGCCCCGGCATTGGGCGCGGCGCCAGCGGCGGCGGGTTCCACGGGTGCAACCACGTACACCACGTCAACGTCAGAGATATAGTTCAGCTCGCGGGCACCGCACTTACCCATGCCGATAATTGCCAAGTCCAGGGCGTCTACGGCTTCGCCTCGGCGAGGAGCCGCCAGTCCGGGGCCCAGCCCCTCCGCCACTTCGGTGCGCGCAATGGCGAGCGCACCCTCCAGCGCGGCAGCAGCCAAATCGGCGAGGTGACGACCGATGGTGGGCATCATTTCGACCGGGTCTTCGCAGCACACGTCGAGCAGGGCGATGCGCGCCAGGGCGGCGCGGTAGGCGACGCGCAGGGTCACGTAGCCGTCTTTGCCGGTCTGTTCGGCGGTAGCGCGCGGACGCTCCGCGTGGGGGTCGGCACCGAGGGCTGTGAGTATGTCGCGGCGGTAGGGGGTGTCCAGCGGTGCGATGGGGGTCAGGAATTCCCCGTCGGTTTCCGGCAGGATAGACGCCGGGTGCTGGGAGCGAATCAGCGCGCTCTCAGCCGGGTACACCTGCGTGTCGAAGAGCGGGTCAATGTGTTCGGGGCGGCGGTAGAGAAAATCGCCAATCGCCTGGGATGCGCCGAGCAGTCGGTACATGCCGAATTCTTTGTCGCCACGGTTGGCGCGCTCGGCAACCGCCGGGTGTTTCTCGATGAGGCGCACGAGGGCGGGCAGGGCAATGTCAGGCGAGGGTGCGAGGCGCAGCCCGGCAAAGAGCGCATCCTGCGAGACGTGCTTCAGTTCGGGGGCGTTGAGCCAGCGTTCCGCTTTGGACGGGTCGTGGAAGCCGGTGGCGATCATGCGGGTGCGCAGGCGTAGCTGGGCTTTGCGTTCGGCTTCGGCGCGTTGCTCGTCGTCGAGTGCGTCGGGGGCGATGTCGGTGAGCGGTTTGGGTTCTTTGGCGGGGTCGATAATGCGGATGAGCCCGGTGGCCGGGTAGTGGGAGCTGTCAGTCATAGCGTGAGAACCGTGGGTAGAGAACTGGGGTTAGAGAACTGTGGGTGGAGAGTAGATCCGGGGTGGAGAGTATAAATTTCGGCGGCAAAAATCGGCGGTGAACCGCGCAGCCGATAGGTGCATTTGATAGACCTGTGGGCGGTACCCGCCGGCGTGTTACCGGTAGCGGGCACCGCCCTGAGGCTGTCAGCGCTCACTCAACCTATGAGGAGGTGAGAGGGTCCAGCCGTTAGAGGATTCCGAGGTTGTGCTTGAGCTCGTACGGGGTCACCTGAGCCTGGTACTGGTCCCAGTCGGCGCGCTTATTGCGCAGGAACTGCTCGAAGACCTGCTCGCCCAGAACCTCCGCCATGAACTCGGATTCTTCGGTGATATTGATGGCTTCACGCAGGGACGCGGGCAGCGGGTTGTAGCCCATGGCGCGGCGTTCGGCGTTGGTCATGGCGGCGAGGTCTTCGGTCACGGCGGGCATGAGCGGGTACTCGTTTTCGATACCCTTCAGACCGGCGGCGAGAATCACCGCGTAGGCGAGGTACGGGTTCGACGCCGAGTCCAGGCCACGGTACTCGATGCGGGCGGACTGCATCTTGTTCGGCTTGTACAGGGGCACACGCACGAGGGCGGAGCGGTTGTTGTGGCCCCAGGAGACGTAGGAGGGTGCCTCGCCGCCGCCCCAGAGGCGCTTGTAGGAGTTGATGAACTGGTTGGTGACCGCGGTGAATTCGGGGGCGTGCTTGAGCACACCGGCAATGAAGTGGCGTGCGGTCTTGGACAGCTGGTATTCGGCACCGGCTTCGAAGAATGCGTTGGTGTCGCCTTCGAAGAGGGAAAAGTGGGTGTGCATGCCGCTGCCGGCGTACTTGGTGAAGGGCTTGGGCATGAAGGTTGCATACATGCCGAGCGAGTAGGCGACTTCCTTGATGACGGTGCGGAAGGTCATGACGTTATCGGCGGTCTGCAGGGCATCGGCGTGGCGCAGGTCGATTTCATTCTGGCCGGGGCCGGTTTCGTGGTGGCTGAATTCGACGGAGATACCGACTTCTTCGAGCATGGTCACTGCCTTGCGGCGGAAGTCCTGCACGATGCCGCCGGGGGTGTGGTCGAAGTAGGATTCGTGATCCACGGGCACGGGGAATCCGTCGGCGCCGAGCTTGGAGGATTCGAGCAGGTAGAACTCGATTTCAGGTGAGGTGTAGCAGGTGAAGCCCATCTCCGCGGCCTTGTTGAGCACGCGCTTGAGCACGCCGCGGGTGTCGGAGGCGCTGATCTCACCGTCGGGGGTGAGCACGTCACAGAACATGCGGGAGGTGTAGTCTTCCTCGCCGCGCCAGGGCAGGATCTGGAAGGTGGAGGGGTCCGGCTGCAGCAGCATGTCAGATTCGTAGATGCGGGAGAAACCCTCAATCGAGGAGCCGTCAAAGCCCAGGCCCTCATCGAAGGCGCTTTCTACTTCAGCCGGTGCGAGCGCAACGGATTTGAGGGTGCCGACCACGTCGGTGAACCAGAGACGGATGAAGCGGATGTCGCGCTCTTCGATGGTGCGCAGTACGAATTCCTGTTGGCGGTCCATGAGTTGCCCTCTCGGTGCGGGCGCGCATCCGCGTGGTACCCGTCTGTGGGTGGCGGAGGCGCGCTGAATTTGCTGCCGAGGTGAAGAAGACCCTGTTGCGGAAGGTCCTGCATGTCCCTTGGGGTTCCAAGGGGTTGCGGCGGGTTGTGTACCAGCGGTGCTGGCGCCTCCTTGCCCCGGCGTGTGTCCTGTTGTTATCTAGCCTATCGGGTTCTGCTGTGCGTCGCGCGGGTGGGAGGTTTCGTTTGTGTAAATTCTCTTTTCGTGTGCCGCGGTAGCTCAGATTCTGGGCGGTACCGGGGCCGCTCCCCCACTTTTCTGCGGTGCGGGTCTAGGCTTTGTTCAGATACCTGGCAGATGACGGTTCGCGGGGCGTGGTCGGGGTCGCCTTGCGATAATGGGGGTATGCTACATTCCGTTCTTCTCTCATCAGCTTCGCAGGCGCTGCCCGCACAGGTGGCGCCCGCACAGATTCCTCTAGCGGCAAGCACGCTGGTTGCTGCTGACCCCACCGGGCTTGAGTGGCTGCTACTTATTGCCGCCCCCATTGTTTTCTTGGTGTTGTATCTGGTCTGTCTTTTTGCGGTTGCAGTCTTTGGCCCGACAGTCATGAAGAATAACAAGACCGGTGGTGCGACCTACCTGCTGGACCGTCCCTCCCGTGTGGCGTTTAGGGTTCGTACCCTGGCGTTGTGGGCGCTGGTTGGTGCGTTTGTGGAGTTCATTTGGACCGGTTACACGGGCCGTTTGGGGTCAAGCGCAGCTATTCCGATCATTATTTTTAGTTGGTCGTGGAAGTACACTTTCTTCTTCTTGCCGCTTCAGGTAATTCGTTCCTGGTATGTTCACGCAAGCCGCGGCAAGTATGATGCACTGTCGGCTGAGGGCGCTCAGCGCCGTGAGAAGCTGAACCGTAAGAGCGCGTACGAGGTGTCGAAGATGATGCAGCGTAACCCGCAGCAGTTCGCCATGAATAAGGAGTTGCATACGCAGGCGCGCGCTCAGAAGATTGCGGGTGTGCGTCCGTTCCAGCATCTTGATGAGGCGGGCAAAAAGCGCCGCGCGAACTATACGGTGGAGCTGGCTGTGGCGCTCATGCAGGCGCGTGCCATGAACCCCGGCAAGCTCCCGTCGGAGGCGTTCGGTGAGAGCATCCTGGGTATGGGTGTTGGCATTACGTCTGATCGGGCGGTGGAGCAGACCTGGTTGACTCTGTGCACGGAGCGTGTCAACGCGCCGGATGCGCCGAACTACCCGGATTCGCTGTACCCGGTGTCGGCTCGTTTTTCGCTATTTACCACGATGTCGCTGTTGCAGCCGCTGATGGGTCGTCCCTATTCGCCGTTTACTGCACCGGATGCGCGTCGCTTCGTGCCGCGTGATTTCTCGGCGGATACCGTGCTGTTGAAGACTGAGGAGCTGGGCAAGAAGGCTTTGGCCCAGAGCGCGATTTTCCGTCAGATTCATGAGCGTCTTCTGCCGTTGCATCGGCAGCAGCCTCAGCTGGTGGATGGCCGCGCGCTGGCGTATTGCGGTGCCCTGCTGGTGAGCGTGGCGAAGGCGGAGGCGGAGAGCCAGTGGTTGACGAGCCAGATTCTGGCGGCGGCTGCTTCTGAGCGTGGCATCCTGTCCTTTGGCGTGTTCTCGCAGATTTCTGAGGATTATCAGCGTGTTCAGCGTCTGCTGAATCTGATGGTGAAGGCGACCGCCGACGTTGAGCGTTTCATCAACGCGGTGGAGGCGCTGGTGCAGATGCATTCTGGTCCGGTGCAGCCTTCCGGTGTTGCGTACGAGAAGGTGCAGATGGAGTACATCGCTGCGCTTCTGGACGTTATTGTCTTCTCTTCGCACGCCCCGCTTGCCGGTTCTATTCAGGCGTCTTACGCCCTGCTAAAGGCAGACTATGAGGCGTTTACTTTCAACACTACCGATGAGCTGAGCCGTAGCTACTGGCTGCAGTACGCGAAGAACGCGGTGAACGCCTGCGATACGGGCCTGTCTCAGGGCTATGAGGGTTTCTTCGATAACGATGCGGCGCTCCCGGCGTGGGAGTCCTACGCGGAGGACGTCGTGAAGGAAGTCTGCACCTATTCGATCATGCAGCTGTACTGGGATGCTCTGGTGCAGCAGGCGCTCATTCAGCGCGATTTGCCGCGTGAGTTTAGTGATGCTTCTTCCGCTGTTCCGGAGCTGATGAATAAGAACGCCGCCGCGTCGTTCCCGACCTACTACATTAACCTCATCTGGAACTAGGCATAGTCGTTCCCTCGGGGTGAGCGGTACGCCAGGTTGGAGCCGTGCAGGGTTAGAATAGTCAGCATGACTACTGAGCGTTCTTCCGAGATCTCTTCGCCCTACGCGGCACAGCCTGCCGCTACCTCCGCGGCGGCTCCCGCGACTGCTTCTGCATCGAAGCCTTTTGACCTGGACACCGTCAAGAAGGTTCGTACCGTTCACCTGGCTCAGGCTAAGGCGACCGGTCAGAAGTTCTCCATGCTGACCTGTTATGACGCTCTGACGGCGCAGATTTTTGATCGCGCCGGCATCGACATGCTGCTGGTGGGCGATTCAGCGGCGAATGTGGTGCTCGGCTACGAGTCCACTCTGACCATTACCCTGGATGAGATGATTCCGCTGGTTGCGGCGGTTTCTCGCGGTGCTTCCCGCGCCATGGTGGTTGCTGATTTGCCGTTTGGTTCGTATGAGCAGTCCCCGCAGCAGGCGGTGGCGAGCGCTGTTCGCCTGATGAAGGAGGGCGGCGCGCACGCGGTCAAGATTGAGGCTGATGCCTCGATGGCTGAGTGGGTTCGTGCCCTGGTGCGTACCGGTATTCCGGTGGTGGCGCATGTTGGTTTCACCCCGCAGTCGGAGCATGCCCTGGGCGGTTTCCGTGTGCAGGGCCGCGGCGATGCGTCTGAGCGTGTTCGTGAGGATGCGGTGGCGCTGGCTGAGGCTGGTGCGTTCTGCGTGCTCATGGAGATGGTGACCGCTCAGACTGCGCAGCTGGTGGATGAGGCTGTGGGCGCTGTGCCAACTATCGGCATTGGTGCCTCGAATGTGACCACCGGTCAGGTGCTGGTGTGGCAGGACATGATGGGTGTTCGTTCCGGTCGCGTGCCGCGTTTTGTGAAGCAGTTTGCGCAGGTCGGTCAGGTCATGGAGGACGCTGCACGTGCGTATCGTGAGCAGGTTCGTTCGGGTGAGTTCCCGGCGGCTGAGCACACTTTTGAGTAGGCTTTAGGCTGAGAAGAAAAGCGTGAGAAGAAAAGCTTGATGAAGAAAGACCCCCGTATCCGGTGCTCCGGGTGCGGGGGTCTTTCGTCTCAGACTGTATGTCTGTTGGGCGGCGTGCGCCTTGAGCGTTGCTGAGGGCGTTGGGCAAGGCTGAGGGTGCTCGTTCTTTAGAGCCAGCCGCCGTCCTTTTCCCAGGCGTCGTTGCGTTCGCGGGCGCGGTCCATGGCGTGTGCCGCCTCCTCGTAGGTTTTGAAGGGGCCCCACAGGGAGGTGACGGCGCTCTGCTGGCCGCGTTCAACCTCGCCGGTTTTGAGGTTGTACCAGTACTCTTCGGGGTGCGGGCTGGTGGCTTCGGTCGCGGAGTTCAGGGTCTTTTCGACCGCCGATTCGATGGCTTCGCTCAGGCGGTTTTTCTTCTCACTCATGGGTTCTCCTTCGACGGTGAGGGGTTGGTGTTTCTAGCTTCTCACGCGCGTAGGTTCGTGGCAATGAGGCGGGCGGAGCTTCTCACGGCGTTCCTCCTCCACGGTCTTCCGCTTCTGCCTTCCACCCCGGCTTTCTGCCCTCACAGTTTTGCCACTAGCGTGCATGAAATTTTATTCACAATCTGGGAAAAAGGTACGGCTTGTGTATCCGCCGCTTTTTTAGCGCCTGAGCAAGGGACACAACCCGCCCACGCCCGGTAAGATGAAACTATGTCTTCAACCAAAACGAATACTTCGCATAATCTTCCTGCAGAGCCCGGTCGAGCACCCGTCGGTTGTCTGACCCCCGGACGCATCACCCCCATGCGTCCGGTCCCCTCGCACATTGTTCGCCCCGAGTACGTGGGTAAGCCCACCGCCAACGAGGGTAACGACTCGAACATGTACACCCCGGAGGAAGTTGAGCGGGTTCGCGCAGCCGGCAAGATTGCGGCAGGCTCCATCGTTGAAGCATCCAAGATTTGCGTGCCCGGCACCACCACCGACGAGATTGATGTGCTGGTCCACGAGTACATTTGCGACCACGGCGCGTACCCCTCCACCGTGGATTACCGCGGCTACCCCAAGTCCGTGTGCACCTCCCTGAACGAGGTCATCTGCCACGGCATCCCGGACTCCACCGTGCTGGAGGACGGCGACATCCTCAACCTGGACGTCACCGCATACCTGGACGGCATGCACGGCGACACCAACAAGACCCTGCTCGTCGGCAACGTGGACGGAGAGTCCCGCCTGCTGGTTGAGCGCACCGAGGAGTCCCTGAACCGTGCGATTAAGGCTGTGAAGCCGGGCCGCCAGATCAACGTGATTGGTCGCGTCATTGAGAAGTATGCGGCACGTTTCGGTTACGGTGTGGTTCGCGACTACACCGGTCACGGTGTGGGCCGTGAGTTCCACTCGGGCCTCATCATCCCCCACTACGATGCGGCACCCGCCTACGACACCGAGATTCGCGAGGGCATGATTTTCACGATCGAGCCCATGCTGACCCTCGGCACCATCGAATGGGACCTGTGGGATGACGACTGGACCGTGGTCACCCGCGACCGCAAGCGCACCGCGCAGTTCGAGCACACCCTCGTGGTGACCGCTGACGGCGCGGACATCCTGACCCTGCCCTAATCCGCAGCCCTCTGGGTTTCCTGCTTGTAGAGATACGGCAGATACGAGCCCAGCACCTCACTTTTATATCAATTCACCCACTGACAAGCCCGCCCACTCACCCGATTTCACGGCAGTAGGCGGGGCGAAAGAGAGAGAAAACCATGAGCGAATACGCAGAACCCGGCGTCATCAACGAGCTGCCCGCCCCCACCCCCAAGGACCTGCAGATTGGTGTGGACATTGGAGGCACCGGCATTAAGGGCGGCATCGTTGACCTGCGCACCGGCGACCTCGTGTCCGACCGTTTCCGCATTGACACCCCCAAGCCTGCAACCCCCGAGGCTGTGGCTGAGGTTGTACGCCGCGTAGTTGATGAGCTGCAGGGCCGCGACCTGGCACCGGACCCCGAGTCCGCGGTCGGCATCGACTTCCCCGCAGTGGTGAAGAACGGCATGGTCTTCTCCGCAGCGAACGTGGATGACTCCTGGATCAACACCGACCTGGAACAGGTCATGAGCGAGGCTCTGGGCGGCCGCACCGTCTACGGTCTCAACGACGCTGACGCAGCCGGTCTGGCTGAGGCAACCTACGGTCAGGGCCGTAACCGTGACGGCCTAATCGCTGTCATCACCCTGGGCACCGGCATTGGCTCCGCCCTCATCAACGACGGCGTGCTGATCCCGAACACCGAGCTGGGTCACCTGGAGATTGACGGCCACAACGCCGAGTCTCAGGCTTCCGCTCGTGCCCGCGAGGTGCACGAGCTGTCCTGGAAGAAGTACGGCAAGCGCCTGTACCGCTACTTCGAGCACGTTCAGATGCTCTTCTCCCCCGACCTGTTCATCATTGGCGGCGGCATCTCCAAGAACCCGGAGAAGTTCATGCCCTACTTTGAGGATCAGATTCGTACCCCCATGGTCATGGCTGCCCTGCGTAACAACGCGGGTATTGTGGGTGCGGCACTGTGGGCTGGCGGCATGCTGCAGGAACGCAAGCGCCGCGGCGAAGCGTAAAGTGTAGCTACAGCTAAAGGGGCTGTTCCTGAGATAGATATCTCGGGAACAGCCCCTTTTTATATGCCGCCGCTCATGTAGCAACGGCTGAGCTCATTAGTTGCTGGGCTGGGCTAGCTAGTTACTCTGCTAGTCAGTTACTGGGCGATGCGGTCCTCACGCAGACGCGCAATCGCCTCCTCAAAGTCTTCAAGGTTCTCAAACGCCTGGTACACGCTCGCAAAACGCAGGTAGGCGACCGCGTCCAGCTTCGACAGCGGCTCCAGGATGGTCAGACCCACCTCGTGCGCGTTAATCTCCGCCAGACCGCGGGCACGAATCAGCTCCTCAACCTCCTGGGCGAGCTTCGCCAAATCATCCTCACCCACGGGGCGGCCCTGGCATGCCTTACGCACGCCGGCGGCAATCTTCGAACGGTCGAAGGGCTCGGTCACGCCGGAACGCTTAATCACCGAAATGGTGGTGGTTTCAACGGTCGTGAAGCGGCGAGCGCAGGAGGTGCACTGGCGGCGGCGGCGAATTGCGGCGCCGTCATCGGTGGTGCGGGAATCCACCACGCGCGAGTCGGTGTGCTTGCAATAGGGGCAGTACATTCGTTTCTCCTTGGCTGGGCGCTAGCGCCCGCGTATACAGCGCTCAAGAATATTTATACCTATTCTACCGTGATATAGAGCGGATACACCGTATGGTGTGAGTGAATATACGCTCAGGGTGGACTCTGCTATGCAGAATCCACCCTGTCATTCCCACCTTGCGGGGTTATATATGTTTAGCGTCGAATGCAGCTCGGACCGAAAATCGTCTTGATTTCACCGAAGAGGCTCGGGTTCGGTTCCACGCGCACGCTCGCATCCAGCAGCACCAGCTGCTCCTTATCGCGGGTGCGCACGAGCATGCGCACATCCGCGGTGCCCTTGTGGTCGCGCAGGGTCTCCTTCAGCTCCTTCAGGTTCGCCTCGGTCACCAGGTACTCGGGTACCACGATAGTGATGGGTGCGGCGCGGCCGTCATCGCTGATTTCCAGGATCTGCAGTTCCTGCGCGCTCATGTTCACGCTACCGTCGTCGCGGCGCTGCACGCGGCCACGAATCGAGCAGATGAGGTCGTCCGCCAGGGCGGCGCCCATCGTCTCGTAGGCGCGGGAGAAGAACATGACCGTAATGGTTGCGCCCGAGGGGTCTTCCAGCTCCACGGAGGCATACTGGTTACCGCTGGACTTGGCGATACGGCGCGAAACGCCGGTGAGCATGCCCGCAACGGTGACGGTTTCGCCGTCGCGCACGTGCGAGTCTTCGCCGATGATGTCGTGCACCGAATGGCTTGCGGCATCCGAGAGCGCACGTTCCAGGCCACGCAGCGGGTGGTCCGAAACGTACAGGCCCAGCATGTCACGCTCAAAGTTCAGCTTCTCACGGCGGTCCCAATCGGGCACGTCCGGGATGGTCACGGTCAGTTCGTCACCCAGAGCATCGTCCATGCCGAGGGAGCCGAAGAGGTCGAACTGACCCGCCGCCTCCTTACGTTTGACCGCCACGGCTGCGTCCACTGCCGCCTCGTGAATGAGGGACAGCGAACGGCGGGTGTGGCCCAGGTCGTCGAAAGCGCCCGCCTTAATGAGCGACTCGATGGTGCGCTTATTGCACACCTGCAGCGGCACCTTCTTCAGGAAGTCGTTGAAGGACTCGTAGCGGCCCTTCTCCTCGCGGGCGGCAATCATGCCTTCGACCACGTTCGCGCCCACGTTACGGATCGCGCCCATACCGAAGCGGATATCGTCACCGACAGGGGCGAAGGTCAGGGTGGACTCGTTCACGTCCGGTGCGAGCACGGTAATGCCCATGGCGCGGCACTCGTTCAGGTACAGCGCGAGCTTGTCCTTGTTATCGCCCACGCTGGTCAGCAGCGCAGCCATGTACTCCTGCGGGTAATGCGCCTTCAGATACGCCGTCCAGTACGACACCAGACCGTACGCAGCCGTGTGCGCCTTGTTGAACGCGTAGTCAGAGAACGGCAGCAGAATATCCCAGAGCGCCTTAATAGCGCCCTCAGAGTAGCCGTTAGAAATCATGCCGTCGTGGAAGGTAGCGTACTGCTTATCCAGCTCCGCCTTCTTCTTCTTACCCATCGCACGGCGCAGAAGGTCTGCCTCACCCAGAGTGTAGTTCGCGACCTTCTGAGCAATCGCCATAACCTGCTCCTGATACACAATAAGGCCGTAGGTGGTGTCGAGGATGTCCTTGAGCGGCTCGGCCAGCTCGGGGTGAATCGGCTCGATCTCTTGCTTGCCGTTCTTACGCAGCGCGTAGTTGGTGTGCGAGTTCGCACCCATCGGGCCGGGTCGGTAGAGCGCGAGCACTGCCGAAATGTGCTCGAACTCCTCGGGCTCCATAAGCTTGAGCAGCGAGCGCATCGGGCCGCCATCGAGCTGGAACACGCCGAGGGTATCGCCGCGCGCCAGCAGACGGTACGATTCCGGGTCGTCCAGCGAGAGGGATTCAAGGTCCAGGTCGATGCCTCGGTTAGCCTTAATGTTCTCCACCGCATCAGAGATGATGGTGAGGTTACGCAGACCCAAGAAGTCCATCTTGATCAGGCCCAGGCCCTCACAGGTGGGGTAATCGAACTGGGTAATGACCTGGCCGTCGGCCTCGCGGCGCATCACGGGGATTACGTCCACGAGGTCCTTGCTGGACATAATCACGCCCGCAGCGTGCACGCCCCACTGACGCTTCAGGCCCTCCAGGCCCTTCGCGGTTTCGAACACCTGGCCGTAGATCTTATCGACCGGGTCCTCAATGAGGGCGCGCAAATCTGCCGCCTCGGCGTAACGCTTATCCTCTTCGTTGTACACGTTCGCTAGGGCAATGTTCTTACCCATGACGTCCGGCGGCATCGCCTTGGTGAGGCGCTCACCGACCGAGTACGGCTGGTCCATCACTCGGGAGGCGTCCTTGAGTGCCTGCTTCGCCTTAATGGTGCCGAAGGTGACAATCTGCGCGACCTTCTCTTCACCGTACTTTTCGGTCACGTAGTCGATGACTTCGCCGCGGCGACGATCGTCAAAGTCCACATCGAAGTCGGGCATGGAGACGCGGTCGGGGTTGAGGAATCGCTCGAAAATCAGGTCGTGGTCGAGCGGGTTCAGGTCGGTAATACGCATCGCGTACGCGACCATGGAGCCTGCACCGGAGCCACGGCCGGGGCCCACGCGAATACCGTTGCGCTTAGCCCAGTTGATAAAGTCGGCGACCACGAGGAAGTAGCCGGGGAAGCCCATAGAGGTAATAACCCCCACCTCGTACTCTGCCTGCTTGCGCACGGTGTCGGGAACGCCCTGCGGGAAGCGGTAGTGCAGGCCCTTCTCGACCTCCTTCACGAACCAAGATTCCTCGTTTTCACCCTCGGGCACGGGGAAGTTCGGCATGTAGTTCGCCTTGGTGTTGAACTCCACGTTGCAGCGTTCAGCGATTTCGAGGGTGTTCTCACACGCGCCGGGAATGTCGCCGAACAGGGCGTACATTTCTTCTGCCGAGCGCAGGTAGAAGTTATCCGCGTCGAACTTGAAGCGCTTGGGGTCAGTGAGGGTCGAGCCGGACTGCACGCACAGCAGCGCCGCGTGGGCGGTGTGGTCTTCCTGGCGGGTGTAGTGCAGGTCGTTGGTGGCGACGAAGGGCAGGTTCAGCTTCTTGGCGAGGCGGTGCAGATCCTCCTGGACGTTACCTTCAATGTCCAGGCCGTGGTCCATGACCTCGCAGTAGAAGTTGTCCTTGCCGAAGATATCGCGGAATTCGCTCGCCGCCTGGACTGCCTCGTCGAACTGGCCCAGGCGCAGGCGCGTCTGAACCTCACCGGAGGGGCAGCCGGTGGTGGCAATCAGACCCTTCGAGTAGGTCTGCAGCACCTCGCGGTCCATACGCGGCTTGTACAGCTGACCTTCCAGCGACGCAATCGAGGAGGCACGGAACAGGTTGTGCATGCCTTCGGTGGTTTCAGCCCACATGGTCATGTGGGTGTACGCGCCACCACCGGAGACGTCGTCGCGGGAGCCGTCGCCCCAGCGCACACGCGAACGGTCGGTGCGGTGCGTGCCGGGGGTCAGGTACGCCTCCACACCAATGATGGGCTTGATGTCGTGCGCTTTAGCCTGGCGCCAGAAGTCGAAGGCACCAAAGAGGAAGCCGTGGTCACTGGTCGCCATGGACTTCATGCCGAGTTCTTTAGCGTGGGTGAACAGGTCACCCAGGCGCGCGGCACCGTCGAGCATGGAGTACTCGGTGTGCACGTGCAGGTGCGTAAATTCTTTGGTTGCCACGGGAATCTCCTGGAGGTGTGGGCTGGAGGATGGGCGGTGAATGTGAAGCTGTGTGCGGCAGCCCGCGGGCGGCTCTACCTAGCTGGGCTGTCTAGCCGAGCTGAGCTGTCTAGCCGAGCTGAACCTTACCCTCACGCAGAGCGGTCAGCGCGTAGGACAGGTCGAGCGGGTACTCGCTGGTGAAGGTCACGCGCTCACCGGTGCCGGGGTGATCGAAGCCCAGGCGGTGCGCGTGCAGCCACTGTCGGGTCAGACCCAGTTCGGCGCTAAAGCGCGGGTCGGCGCCGTAGGTCAGGTCGCCGCAGCAGGGGTGGCGCAGCGCGGAGAAGTGCACACGAATCTGGTGGGTGCGTCCGGTTTCCAGGTGCACCTCTACCAGGGATGCGGGGCCGAACGCTTCGAGCACGTCGTAGTGGGTGATGGAGTTGCGTCCGTCTTCGACCACGGCGAACTTCCATTCGTTGCCGGGGTGGCGGCCGATGGGTGCATCAATGGTGCCGCGCAGCGGGTCGGGCAGGCCCTGCACGAGGGTGTGGTAGACCTTGTCCACGGTGCGTTCCTTGAAGGCTCGCTTGAGTTCGGTGTAGGCGCGTTCGCTGCGGGCTACGACCATCAGGCCGCTAGTGCCCACGTCCAGGCGGTGCACAATGCCCTGGCGCTCTGCCGCGCCGGAGGTGGCAACCGAGATGCCCTCACCCATGAGCGCGGAGATGACGGTGGGGCCGTGCCAGCCGGGTGAGGGGTGTGCCGCCACGCCTGCGGGCTTGTCCACCACAACGATGTCGTCGTCCAGGTGCACGATGCGGAAGCCGTCCACCTTCTCGGGGCGGATGTCCGCCAGATCGCGCGGTGCGGGTGCATCCACGACGACCTCGTCCCCTGCGGACAGCTTGTAGGACTTGCCGATTTTCACGGTCTTGCCGTTGTTGGTCACAGTCACGTGGCCGTCACGAATCCACCCGGAGGTGCGGGTGCGCGGCGCGTCGAGGGCACCGGCAAGCGCGGCGTCCAGGCGCATACCGGCGAGCGCGCCTTCAACGGTGAATTCGGCGCGGATGCGTGCCGTATCTTCGGCGGCGTTGGTGGTTTCGCTCATGCGGCTCTCCTTCGGATGGTGTTTGCTTAGGTTGTCTGTGTGGGAGGGTTCAGTGTGAGAGGGGGCTGTATGAAAAGTTCGCTGCTTGAAAACGTCTCTGCGTAAAAAAATTCTCTGAGTGAAAACGTCTGCAGGCGCGTGTGTCGGCGATGCAGCCGGGCAGGAAGCTACTTGGCGCTCTTTTTGTCGGTGCTCTTATCGTCAGCCTGCACGCGGGTGCCGTTGAGATTCAGGCCCTTGAAGTTCAGCAGCACGATGAACGCCATGCACACGCAGATTGCGGAGTCTGCAATATTGAAAATCGCGAAGTTCGGTACGGAAATAAAGTCAACCACGTGACCGGAACCGAATCCGGGCTCACGGAAGAGGCGGTCGAAAAGGTTGCCGCAGATACCGCCGAGCAGACCGCCCAGCGCGAGGGTCCAGGACAGGGCACGGGTGCGGCGCAGCAGGTAGAGCACCACGGCCGCGGCGGCAACCATGACGAGGGTGAAGACCCAGGTGACATTCTCACCCATGCTGAATGCGGCGCCGGAGTTACGGATCGAGTACCACCACAGCAGCCCGTCAATAACGGTGATGCGCTCCCCCAACTGCATCTGGGTGACGACCAGGTATTTGGTGCCCTGGTCGATAGCGAACACGACGGCGGCGAGCACGAGCGCGAGGATACCCGCAGAGCGAGCCGAAAGGATGCGCACGCGGCGACCAGTAGCTTCTTCGGTGGTGTTTTCAGCGGCGTTATCGCTAGCCTGTGCGACTGAGGATTCAGCAGTCTTGGGGGTGTTGGTCATAGCTCTCCTCTAGTCTGTGCCGGTTGCTGCGGTCTGTGCCGGTTATTGCGCCTACGGTGCGCTGGCCCTATGGTGCGGAGGCCCCATGTTACGGAGGCGGAGTGCGCTCGCGTTCGATAGTGCCCCTCTAGCTTAGCAAATCGGGGTAGTGCATCGAGTATTCGGTGGTGATGTGGCGGGTGCTCTCCCCCGCTTCGTATGCTGGGCTCTTAGGCCGTGCCGGGCGGGCATGAGAATACCGCCCGGTTCTCTCGATCTTCCCCGGTGAATAGCGGTGGAAGAGAAAGAATCCGGGCGGCATACGCCTCAAAGCGTCGTGAGCTTAGCGTCGTTAGATTAGCAGCGTCGTTAGCTTATTTAGGCACGCTGATTTATGCGGAAGCCTCGATGGACTTGAGGTTCTTCAGCTCCTGAACCTGTGCGTCCAGGTGCTGCAGCAGCTTGGAGCGGTAGCGGCTCTCGAAGCCACGCAGAGCCTCAACAGCGATCTCCAGCTCTTCCTTCTCGTCGGTGAGGCGAGAGAGAACCTCTTCGCGCTGCTGCTGAGCTTCGCTCACCATAGCGTCTGCCTTCCTCTCTGCCTCTTCGAGCAGTTCAGCCTTAGCCTTCTCGCCCTGTGCCACGTAGTCGTCGTGAACCTTCTGTGCCATGGCGAGCAGCGCCGCCGCATCCTGAGGTGCAGCCGATGCCGCCGAGGACTGTGCGGGTGCTACAGCCGCTGCGGGGGAATCGGGTGCGTTTGCAGAGAGCTGCTCAACCTGACGCTCCAGGGCGTCACGCTCGGAGTAGAGTGCGCGCAGTTCGACGACGAGCTCGTCCAGGAAGTCGTCGACCTCGTTGCGGTCGTAACCGGACTCTTCGGTTACGATCTTGAAGCTCTTAGTGATCAGGTCTTCGGGGGTGATTGCCATGGGCTTCTCCTCTGGGTATCCCTACGGTGTTTGGTGGTGAAGATGAGTGCCGCGGATTCACCAGCCAGATAGGTCGTGGCCCCAATATTTCAGGGTCCCGATGGGTCAGGGCATGGCTATTCCGCTATGCAGTCGTTGGCACCAATTCTACTATTCTTTGGTTTCTGTGCCCGGTTATACGTCGGTTGAACCGTAAAATATTCGCTCTGCGCAAGGGTGGGATTCACCACGTCTAATATCCTCCCTAGTCCCCGCTATCACCCTTGCGTTTTCTGCCCTGCGGTGCATTTCGAGGTGGTTTTCGAGAAGGCATTTTGACGCCCCCCCGGCAGAACACAGGCGCATAACCCAGCTACAGAGCACCGGCAGAACCTGAGCACAGAAAACCCCCGCTCTGCACTCAACCCGTGAACGGGTCAGGCAGGCGGGGGTCCATCGTTTCTTATCTATCGCGTTTCTTACTCTCAAGCTGTCGGCTCTGAGCGAGGCAGACGCTTACGAGAAGGTCGCGGTCAACCGCATCATGATGCTCAACAGCAGAGACAGCAGAACAATCAGAATCAGGAAGCCGGTATCCAACGCAACGTTACCCACACGAACCGGCGGAATCAGGCGGCGTAGCTGGTTCATCGGCCAGTCAGTCACCGCGTACACGCCGCTGGCGAAGAGCAACACAATGCCCTTGGGACGCCACTCCGGTGCGAACATGCGCACCCAGTCAAAGAGCATGCGCAGCAGCATCGCAATGTAGAGAACGTAGACAACAATCGTAATGAGGGCGAAAATATAACCCATCTATCAGTCCTTAGCCCTGGTCGAAGGGGAATTCGCCGTCGGTCTCAAAGCCGGCGGGAACCTCGGAGTTAGCCACGCCCAGAACCTCCAGGTTGGAGGGGGTCAGCAGGAACACCTTAGCGGTGACGCGCTCAATGCGGCCCTCCAGCGCGAATGCCAGACCGGATGCGAAGTCCACCAGGCGCTTTGCGTCTGCGTCAGGCATTTCTTCCACGTTCATAATCACGGGGATGTTCTCGCGGAATGCCTCACCAATGATCTTTGCGTCATTGTAGGAGCGGGGGTGGATAGTGGTGATGCGACGCAATTCGTCCTCTTCTTCCTCGTAACCGTAGGTGTATCCGTTGGTTTCTTCGGGCTCGTAGCCCTGGTCGTAGTAGCCGTCGTTGGAGTACGTCTCGGCGTACTGCTCGGTGTATTCGGTATTCGGCACCGGGGTGTCCTCCCAATTGTCTGCGCTGGCATCGTCCCAAGTCTGCTCGGTTTCCACCAAATCAGCTGTGGTTTCAGGTGTATGAGCGGTGGCGTACGCCGCTGCATCTACGGTTGCTCGTCTGTCGGCAGATTCTTCTGCGTCCAGATACTCGGTTTCTGTACCGTCATCGTAGCTATCAGCCTGCAGGTACTCTTCCTGTTCAGTATAGGCGGGTTCGTCCTGCAGGTGGTAGGTTTCGCCCTGAGACCCGGCATGCGACTCGGCAACGCTGTACTGTTCCGAGCCGGGCAGTGCTGAGAGCCTGTGAGAGCTGTCGGTCTTCTGTGCCGTAGCAGCCTGCCCTGCGGAGGCGTTTGCCTCCCGGCGGGAGTCAGCCTGCACAGCCTGCGGGGATTCTTCCGGCGTCGTCTCAGCGCCCTGGTATCGTTCCAGGCCGAGGAAACCCGCCAGACGGCTTTGTTTCGCCATGATTCTCTCGCTGTTCTTTCACGTTGGTGGTGTACAGGTTCTGCCGTAGTGCGTCATCAGAAGGTGTGTGCGTAACGGTACGCCATGCACCGGCATGTATATATTACCAGCGCCCACCCCGCGCAGGCGGTCAAGGGCACCGATGATTACGCCGCCAGTTTGCACCGAAAGTAGCCCAGAGCCCGAAAGCAACCCAGAGCCCGAAAGCAACCCAGAGCTCAGGGGGGCAACGCACGGCACGTAGCTTAGGCGAGGCTAGAGCGCCGGGCGCTTACCCATGATGTCGCTACCCACGCGCACGCAGGTCGAGCCCCAACGCACCGCAGCTTCCAAATCCCCGCTCATGCCGGCGGAAATCTCGGTCGCGTGCGGCACCTGCTCACGCACCAGCGATGCCAGCCCGTAGAGCTTCTCAAATGCTTCATCCGGGTTCATGCCCAGCGGCGCCACCGCCATCACACCACCGCAGCGCAGATGCTCGTGGTTCTCGATGCGTTCCACCAGCTCCAGCAGCTCGGAGGCGCTCGTACCACCGCGCGCACCCTCAGCGGCGTGCCCAGCCGTCGCGACCTCCGCCAGGGACACCTGCACCAGGCAGGTCAGCGCGCCCTGCTGCGCCGCCGCGGGTGCGGGCGCCTCCCCCGCCTCGAAGCGTGCCAGCTGGTTTGCGTACGCCTTCGCCAGCGCATCCGCCAGGGAGGGGCGGTCCACCGAATGCACGCTGGAGGCGTACTTGACCACAGACTTCGCCTTATTCGTCTGCAGCTGACCGATAAACGCCCAGTGCGGGGGCTGCACCTCACGCTGGGCGCAGTAGGCGGCAAGCTCGCGAGCCTTCGCGCTCGCCTCCTGGTCGCGATTCTCACCGAAGAGGGCCACTCCCCCATCCAGCAGCGCAGCCGCATCGGAGGCGGGGAAGAACTTCGTAACCGTCACCAGCTGCACCGGGGCACTCGCCTCGGTACGCACGGCGCTATGATCCTGCTCCGCGGCGCGGATACGCTCAAGCACGCGGCGGTAGTTCTGCAACAGCTGCTCGGCGCGTTCGGGAGCGTAGTGCAGGTTCTGTTCTTCTACATTCATTTCAGCCATCTTTTCTCTCCTTCAGCGCCTCTACGCGGCAGGCTCCGCCGCCTTCTCGATCCACACCAGACCCGCGATACGGCCCGGCTTCTCACCGCGGTTCGTGAACCCGCGATGCGAATACACCGCCGGCTCCTCAAACGTGCACTGCGCACAGTCCATGTTCACCTGCACGCCCGCCTCTTCCAGTACGGCGCGGGCACCGGCGGGCAGATCCAGGCCGGGGGTCTGCTGGCTGGTCACCGAATGCACCTGCGGAATCAGCTCGGTGGACTCGGCGCGCATCGCCTCGGGTACCTCGTAGCAGCTACCGCAGATACTCGGGCCCAGCCACGCAGTAATTTTCTCCGCACCGAGCTGACGCATCCGAGCCACGGTCTGCTGGAGTACACCGTCGAGCAGGCCGCGGCGGCCCGCGTGAGCCACCGCCAGAATCGGTTGCCAGTTCTCGACCCGCTCACCCACCAGCACCACGGGGATGCAGTCCGCCACCATAATCGCCAGGGGCACGCCCTCAGCGCTGATAGCGGCATCGGCGACCGGGGAGTTCTCCAGCACCGCGCGGGCACGCTCAACCGTACGCTCCTCGGGGGTACCGGGCGCGTAGGATTCCACCGCGTAGTCTTCCGGGTAGGCAATCTGCACACCGTGCACCTGGTTCAGGTAGAAGAACGGATCAGTACCCAGCGCCTCCTCCAGGGCGGCACGGTGATTGAGGGTGCGCACCAGCGAGGCGTCCATACCGCCGCCGAGCTCATCATCCACGTGCAGGCCCAGGTTGCCCGCCGCGCGGGAGGTGAAGCCCACCCGCACACGCCAGGGGCCCAGGGTGAGGGTATCGGCAGAGGCAAGTAGCGAAGTTTTGGGATTATCGCTCATCTTCTATTCCTTATCAGATGTCAGCGGGTAGAACGGCGGGTATAGCAAAGGGGAGCCGAGAACAGCACAATGTGCGTGTTTCTCAGCTCCCCTATAGCTTCACAAGACTCTCAGCCGTGCAACGCTTAGGCGTTCACAGCCGGGCAGACTACTTCAGGAAGTCAGGGACGTCCAGGGTGTCGCGGCGAGCCGGAGCTTCCTCCACAACCGGGGGAAGGTCAACGTCGAAGCCAGCAGCGCCGGTCGAAGCCGGAGCAGCAGCGGGTGCGTTGTAGCCGTAGCCGTTAGCAGCCGGAGCAGCGGTGGAACCGCCGAAGGATGCCTGGGTGCGCTGAGCCTGGGTAGCAGCAGCGGTGGAAGCGTTGGAGTTGGTCTCCGGGTTCACTGCGTCGAAGCCAGCAGCAATCACGGTCACGCGAGCCTCATCGCCCAGTGCGTCATCAATAACAGCACCGAAGATGATGTTTGCGTCGGGGTGAGCAACTTCCTGAACCAGGCGTGCAGCCTCGTTGATCTCGAACAGACCCAGGTCGGAGCCACCCTGAATGGACAGCAGAACGCCGTGTGCACCGTCGATGGATGCTTCCAGCAGCGGCGATGCGATAGCCAGCTCAGCTGCCTTCACGGCACGGTCCTCACCGGATGCCGAGCCGATACCCATCAGAGCCGAACCTGCACCCTGCATGACGGACTTAACGTCAGCGAAGTCAAGGTTGATCAGGCCGGGGGTGGTGATCAGGTCGGTAATGCCCTGCACACCGGAGAGCAGAACCTGGTCAGCGGACTTGAATGCGTCCAGCATGGAGACGTTACGATCCGAAATCGACAGCAGTCGGTCGTTCGGAATAACGATCAGGGTATCAACCTCATCGCGCAGAGCGGCGATACCGGTCTCAGCCTGGTTGGAGCGGCGGCGGCCTTCGAAGGTGAAGGGGCGGGTCACCACACCAATGGTCAGAGCGCCGAGGGAGCGGGCAATACGTGCCACGACGGGTGCGCCACCGGTACCGGTGCCACCGCCCTCACCTGCGGTCACGAAGACCATGTCTGCGCCCTTGAGGACTTCCTCAATTTCCTGCGCGTGATCCTCGGCTGCCTGACGGCCAACCTCGGGGTTTGCGCCCGCGCCAAGACCGCGGGTCAGCTCACGACCAACGTCCAGCTTAACGTCTGCATCGGACATCAGCAGAGCCTGAGCGTCAGTGTTGATAGCAATGAACTCAACGCCGCGCAGACCAACCTCAATCATGCGGTTGACTGCGTTGACGCCACCGCCGCCGATACCAACGACCTTGATGACTGCCAAGTAGTTCTGGGGAGTTCCAGCGTCCATGTATTCCTCGATTGTTCCGTGTTCCAGCTTCGGAAGACCCGCAGCTTAATCTAAGCCTGAAGGTTTCCTCTAAAGAATGACTTTATCTGCTAGGATACCAAACTGTTTTTGTCGGTTCCTAGTCACACAGCGCAATTACCCCCTCTTTTTGTGTATTTCACACAAAAAGGGAGGATAAAGCGCCTGATTGGTTCCCCTAACGGGTCACCGGTACGCGCGGGGCAGACACGTCATAGACGGTCACCTTCTGCGTCTGTGCCTCGGAAGAATTCTCCTCCTGAGCACGCTTAGCAATAGCCTGGCGCAGGGAGAGAAGGACCTTAGCCTTCAACTCGCTCTCCTCAGCGGTTCCCCACTGCACCGTAGTATTATCCCTCAAGGTTAGAGTGATACTTGAGGTTGAGGTTGCGCCAGCTTCCTTAACCTGAGCTAGAAGCTCAGAGGGCATCGCCGAAAGCGCGGTAGAAATAGTGCGAAACTCAGCCGACGTCTGCGGGTCATCACCGCTGAAACGCACCAGCGGCACCGAAGTATCAGGCTGAGTCGCCGACTCCAGCAGGCTCACACCATCACTATCAACAGTATGGTACGTATCGCCCTGCTTCACAACCGCAACCGCGGTACGCTCCTTCAGGGTCACCACCAGCTCATGCGGCGGACGGCTCTCCACCTGCACGCTACGAATCACATTATCCTGCCCGATCAGCTCACGCACCTTCTTCTCGTCAATGCGAGTGAGCGGAACACCGCGCAGAGGCTCCAGCTTCTGCTCCACCTGAGTGGTTTCCAGCAGGGATGCGCCGTGCACCGTAATCTTCTGAGTCGCCAGCAGGGGCGAGAAGAAGACCAGCACCACGTACAGCACCGCAATAGTAGCCAGCGCCGAGGCAGTGTACAGCAGCTTACGGGCACGAGTCAGAGGCGCACGCTCCTTACGGGGGCGCTCCTCAGCACGCAGACCGTCCAGACCCGGATCCTGACGCAGACGCTCACGCTGAGCCTGACGGCTCGCACGCTCGCGTTCCTTCTCAATCTCCGCGGCACGCTGCTGCTCACGCTCAGCACGCCAACGACCGAAACGGCTCGCGGGGCGAGGCTCTTCAGCAGCCTTCTCCCCTGCCTTATCGACGCTCTTGCCGGCGCTATCTTCAGCCTTCGGAGCAGCAGACTCTTCGCGAGATTCAGCAGAACCGGCAGACGCCTTGCCCGCGGTGGACGCCGACTTCTTGTCAGCGTCCTTATCGCTATCCTTGCCTACGCTCTTCTCCGACTGCGAGGACGCGGCCTGAGCAGATGCAGTCTGAGAAGATTTAGACGAAGAATCCTCAAACGCCTCAACATCAAACAGCTCGGGAGCGTGCTCAACCTCAGACACGGTACGACCGGTCATCAGCGCCGAACGCACCGAATCCTTCAAAGACTGCGCCGAAGAATGAACCGCCGCAGCGCTCTTGGAAGCCGAAGAATCAGTACCGTGCTGAGCAGAAGCCTTATGCACCACAGGCTTACGCGGCATGTGCCGCACAGAGCTCGAAGGCTGAGTAGCGGCAGAGCCGGCAGATACCCCAGAAGAGGCAGGCTGAGCGGATGCTGCAGGTTTTACAGATTCGGCAGCCTCTACGGTCTTTGCCGCCTGAGGCTGAGCTACCTGAGCCTGCACGGACTTAGCCTGTACCGCCTCAGCCGGTGCCACCTCAGTCTGCACATTCTCAGGTGCCTGCTGGGCGCGCAGACGAGCACGCGAACGCGGGGCCTTCGGCGCGCGCGAGGAGGAATGCCCCTCCGAAGAGAGACCAGAACTCATCGGCACAGCCTAAGCCTCCGACTTCTTCGACTCGCCACCGTGACGGACCTGCAGGGACTCCAGCAGACGCGCACCCAAAGCGGTCACGTCACCAGCACCAACAGTCATCACGATATCGCCGGCCTGAGCGCAGGCCACAATATCCTCAATCGCGCCCTCAGCGGTAGCGTAACGAACCTCAGAGAAACCAGCACCGGTAATCAGCTCACTGGTCACGCCCTCAATCGGCAACTCACGAGCCGGGTAAATATCCAGCACATGAGCGCGGTCAGCCATCGACAGGGCCTCCGCAAACTCCTTCGCGAACTCACGAGTACGAGAGAACAGGTGCGGCTGGAAAATCACGTACAGGTTATGGCCATCAGCCACGGTACGGCCGGTCTCCAGAGCGCGGAACACCTCGGTCGGGTGGTGCGCATAATCATCAAAGACCTTCACGCCCGCAACCTCACCACGCAGGGTGAAGCGGCGGTCAGCGCCCACAAACTCAGCCAGAGCGCGAGCAATATCGGCAGCCTCGTAACCAGAGATCAGCGCCGACGCAAAAGCAGCCGAAGCGTTCAACTGGTTATGAATACCGGGCACCTTCAGCGCAAGATCCTGCTCACCCTCATAACGCGCACCGCGGCACTCAAAAGACCACGACAGGTGCGAGGACGAGGAAGAACCCGCGCTGGTAATCTCGCTAATGCGCAGGTCAGCATCCTCAGACTCACCGTAGGTCACTACGGGCACACCCGCCGCACGAGAACGAGCCGCCAAATCAGCCGCGCCCGCATCATCAGCACAGGTCACCACAACACCGTTAGGTGCCAGCGAACCCACAAAACGGTTGAACGCCTCAAAGACACGCTCATCCGTCTCATAGAAATCCAGGTGGTCCGGCTCAACATTCGTCACCACAGCAATAGCCGGGCGGTAACGCACAAACGAGCCGTCCGACTCATCAGCCTCAGCCACAAAAATCGACTCCGGGTCCTGAGCGCCCAGGTGCGCGTTCGTGCCGCGACCAGCAATCACAGTACCCACCGCAAACGACGGGTCAGCACCCAGCTGATCAAACATCACAGAAATCATGGAGCTGGTCGTGCTCTTACCGTGCGTACCGGCAACAGCAACCACCTGAGACTCACCCATCACGGCGGCAAGCGCCTCAGAACGATGCAGCACACGCAGACCCTGCGTACGAGCGGCAACAAGCTCCGGGTTATCCTCACGAATCGCGGTAGAAATCACCACGGTATCAACGTCCGCAATGTTCTCAGCCTGCTGAGGAACACCCACACGAGCACCCGCAGCACGCAAAGACTCAACAGTAGCCGACTCCGCACGGTCAGAACCGCTCACTGTCACACCAGCCTGCAGCATCAGAGCGGCAATAGCGCTCATACCCGCGCCACCAATACCGATGAAGTGCACACGGCCCAGCTCGCTCATCTTCGCACGCTCGGGGAACGGCGGGTTCAGCGGTGCCGGCAACACCATCTCAAGATTCATCAATTCAGTCATTACTTCTCAGCTGCCTTCAATACTGCTTCAGCCATAACGCGTGCCGCGTCACGGATACCAAGTTCATACGCCGCAGCGCCCATGCGCTCCAGCTCCTCCGGGTTCGCCATAAGAGCCGGAATCTCACGGGCGAACCACTCACCGGTGACCTCTGCATCCTTCACCAGCAGAGCCGCAGACGCCTCCACCAGAGAACGAGCATTCAGAGCCTGCTCACCATTACCAATGGGAAGCGGCACAAAAATCGCGGGAACACCCACCGCAGCAACCTCACTGACGGTCGCCGCACCCGAACGCACCAGCAGAAGATCAGCGGCAGCATACACATCCTGCATGCCGTTGCTGAACTCAATCTGACGGTAATTCGGGGCGCTCAACAACTCGCCGTTCTCATCCAGAACAGCCTTACCCTTGCCGGTAATATGCAAAATCTGGAAGTCCCACTCCGCAAAGTGATCACGGCACGCCGCCACCGCATTGTTCAGGCTCTGCGCACCCAGCGAACCGCCCGTCACAATCACGGTCGGCTTCTGCGGGTCCAGGCCCAGGTTACGGCGAGCCTTCGAACGGTGCGCCTCACGGTTCAGGTAAGCAATCTCATCCTTCATCGGCATGCCCACCAGGGTTGCACGCGGGAAAGGAGTATTAGGGAACGCCACACCGGTGAACTTAGCAAACGTACCACCCAGGCGGTTTGCCAAACCGGGCTTCGCATTCGCCTCATGAATCACCACGGGAATCTTAGCGCTCAATGCCGACAAATACGCAGGCGGGCACACGTAGCCACCCACGCCAACGACCACATCTGCATCTGCTTCTTTGAGGATGCGGCGGGTCTTCGACAGGCCACCAAAGAACTTAGCGGGGAAAGCCAAAGCGGCACGGTTAATGCTACGAGGGAACGCTGCACGAGGGATGAACTCAATATCGAAACCAGCTGCCGGAACCAGCTCGGCTTCCATCTTATCCGCAGTGCCCAGCATCAGAATCTTAGCGTTCGGTTCAAGATCACGAACCGCACGCGCAATCGCGAGCATCGGATTAATATGACCGGCGGTGCCACCACCGGCGAAGACTATAGAGGGCGCCTTCTTCGTCATAGGTCTTTCTCCCAACACATCGGTACAGCATCATTTTACGCTATCGCACCTGTTCAAAAGAGCGCCCCCGCCATTGAGCTACAACTCAATAGCGAGGGCTTTATCTTATATTCAGCACATATTCATCACGGGTAGAGGCACGAACCGTAGCTCACTTCCCCGAATGTCAGCCCCCGATATGCAGGCTTCACGGAGCGGGTTCCGCGGGGTTTAGCCCTGCTTGCGGGTGCCGCGCTGAGCGGAATTCCGAGCCGGACGCTGCGCCTGCTGAGCGCCGTTCTTCTGAGCGCCCTTTGCCTGAGTACCCTTTACCTGGGTGCCCTGTCGCGGCGCTGCCTGACGTTGAGCGCCCTGTCGAGGATTACCCTGTCGCTGGGCACGACGCTGACGGTCCTCAGGATGTAGCGGCTGCAGACCCGCAGGGAGCGAACCCGACGGACGGTGCTGTGCGCTACGGGGCTGAGCAGCACGAGTCTGCTGCACTCGCTTCTGAGCAGCAGGTTTCTGAGCAGCAGGCTGCTGAGCGGTACGAGGCTGAGCAGGCTTACCCTGTGCCGCGCGAGTAGAGGCAGTACTCTTCTGAGCAACACGAGTCTGCTGACCGGTACGAGGCTGAGCGGGTGCCTTCTGCGGAGCTGCCTTCTGCGAGGCCTTCTGCTTCTGAGCTTCAGCCTTCTGCTCCGCCTTCACACGGGCAGCTTCCTCACGAGCCAGACGCGCCTCCTCGCGAGCACGACGCGCCTCTTCTTGAGCCTGCGCCGCCTCCTGGCGAGCCTGTTCCTCCTCACGACGAACCTGCTCCCGAGCCTGACGCTCCTGCTCCTTCTGCTGCTCACGAGCCACAAGAGCCAACTCACGCTGCTGATCCGGCGTAAAACCCAACCAACGGCGCAACGTGCCCTCCGGACCGAAAACAACCTTCAAAGGATTATGTTCCTTCAACAGGTGACCACCGGCAGCCGCACGAGCAGCCTCTTCCTGATTCAGCACATCCTGCAACGGTGAACGACGCTGCCATTCAGCATTCGCACGACGAACCTCACGCGCACTCTGGGTCTCAATATTCGACGGTTTCGTCGCGCCACGCAACGGAGTCTGCCGCGCAAACGCCAACAACAAACCCGCCGCAAACAACGAGGACAACAGCGACGAACCACCATAGGAGACAAACGGCAAAGGCACACCAATCACCGGCAAAATACGGGACACCATGCCCATATTGATAATCGCCTGAGAGGTCAACCAAATCATGATGCCGCCCGTCGCCAAACGCACCAGCGGATCAGTAGTGCGCAGCATAATACGGACCGCGCAATACACCAGGCCCACATACAGCAGCAGAACCGCCAGCGTACCCAGCAGACCAAGCTCCTCACCAATAATGGCGAAAATATAGTCGTTATGCGCCTCAGCCAGGTAGTTATACTTCTGACGCGACTGGCCCAGACCAACACCCAAGAAACCACCGGTCGTCAGCGCCACCTCACCAGAATTCGCCTGGTCACAGTTAGCGTTCGTGCACGAACCCCAAATACCGAAAATACGAGCCACACGGTTCGCGCTGCTGAGCACACCCACCAGCGCCAACACCGCAAACGCGCCGCCAATCTTCAGCAGCGAACTGCGAGAAGCACCCGCCAGCCACATCATGCCCACAAAAATGAAGCCATACACCATGGCGGTACCCATGTCACCGCCGAGCATAATCAGCAGCACCAGGGCACCCACACCATAAATCGAGGGGAACAGCGTGCGCCAAATACTGCGAGAAATATCGCCGTGGCGGCTATACACCCATGCCAGCCACATAATAATCGCCAGCTTCGAAAACTCCGACGGCTGAATCTGCACCGGGCCAAGCTTCAACCAGTTACGGTTACCGTTCACCTCAACGCCGACAACCACCACAGCAAGCTGCATGACCAAAGCGGTAGCCAGCATCGCATACACCACAAACTTCTTGTGGTAAACGCCCACCGGAATACGCGTAATACCCGCCATCGCAAGCACGCCAAGGACCAAGAACATGATCTGAGACGAAACCTGCGAGAACGGCGACTGGCCCTGCGAAATCATCGTGACGCTCGAAGCCGACAACACCATAATGCAGCCAAAAATAGCCAGACCCAGGGTCGTCACCAGCAACATCACCGGCACATCCCACAGGTCAGCCTTCAAACCACGACGGTACAACCTACCGGCACGAGCACGGAACGGCGCTGAGAAATCCTCCAAACCGGCTCGCAAAGACGCCCAACGACCACTCGCGGTCGAACGCTCCGAAGATGCGCTGGTACTCACATGCCCTCCTATAGGCCTCAACTGCCACGGATCCGTCGTGGCGAATACACGAAAAAGGTTCAGGGGTGGGACACCGTTACCATCCCACCCCCGAGAAGAACCCGCAGAAAGCACCCCGGTTACCCGAGACGCCCCTGCAGGTAACGTCCTAAGAGTCAGCCAGCTGGGCGGCAACAGCGTTCGCAAACGCATCACCGCGCACCGCATAATTCTTGAACTGGTCCATCGAAGCAGACGCGGGAGCCATCAGCACGGTATCCCCCGGATGCGCCAGCTCAGCAGCCTTCGCAACGGCCGCGTTCATCACGGCGATGCCGTCCGAAGAATCAGCCACAGCGGCGGTCATATTGTAGGTCGGAACCTGCGGAGCGTGGTTAGCCAATGCCGACTTCAACGCCGCAGTATCGGTACCGATAATCAGCACAGCCTTCAGACGCTGCGCGTGGGCAGCAATCAGCTCATCGTACTCAACGCCCTTCGACAGGCCGCCAGCAATCCACACCAGCGAGGGGTAGCCGCTCATCGACGCGTTCGCGGCGTGAGGATTCGTAGCCTTCGAATCGTTCACCCACATGATGTCGTTTGCGTAACCCACCAGCTGGTTGCGGTGCGCACCGGTCTTGAAGGAACGCAGGCCAGCGCCCACAGCCTTCGGGTCAATATCAGCCGCACGGCACAGAGCCGCAGCCGCCAAAGCGTTCTCCACGGTGTGCTTCGCAGGCATCTTACCGGGAGCCGGAGCCAAATCCTCCAGAACCGCCAGCTCATACGCCTCGTTGTAACGGTTCTTCAAGAAGGCGCGGTCCACCATGATGTCCTCAGCCAGGCCGAGCATCGACACGGCGGGCATCTCAGTGGAGCTGAAGCCAATCGCACGAGCGCCCTCAATAACGTCCGCGTTCTCAACCATGCGCAGGGTGTCCACATGGTCGGTGTTGAAGATGCAGGCAACCTGAGTGTGCTCGTACACGCGAGCCTTATCAGCCTTGTAACGCTCGAACGAACCGTGCCAGTCCACGTGGTCCTCAGCAATGTTCAGAACCACCGAAGCGTACGGGGACATCGAATGGGTCCAGTGCAGCTGGAAGCTGGACAGCTCCACCGCGAAGAACTCATAGGGCTCATCGTCGGCAATGGCGTACACAATCGGCATGCCCACGTTGCCTACCTGAATAGCCTTCTTGCCGGCAGCCTTCAGGATGGAATCAACCATACCCACGGTAGTGGTCTTACCATTCGTACCGGTCAGGCACAGCCATTTGGGGGTCGGCAGGCCACTACGCTCGTTTAAACGCCATGCCAGCTCAACATCGCCCCAAATCTGGATACGGCGCTCATAAGCGTCCAGCATGACCGGGTGGTCGGGACGCACACCCGGGGAGGTCACCACAAGCTCGGGTTCCTGACCGTCCACCAGGGGCAGGGCACGCATGTGCTCGGGACCGAACAGGCCCTCAACCGGGCCGTACGCGTTCTTGTAAATCTCGATGCGCTCACGCTTCTCCGGGGTATCCGCGCCGTCGATGACAACGATCTTCGCGCCCAGCTGGGCGAGCACATCGGTTACAGCGTCGCCGCTGGTGCCCATACCCACCACGACCACGCGCAGGTTAGCCCAGGGGGCACCCCAGTGAGTCAGGTCCGCGAGGCGCTCGTTCTCGTACACCGGATTCACCGCAATAGCGGCGGCGTTCGCTTCAATGCGAGCTGTATCCGGCTGTTCATTAGTTGACATTAGTGAATCACTCCAGAAGTCTGCGAGAACCAGTCACCGAAGAACAGCGCCAGGGCAACGAGCACGCAGAGGGCGTTAACAACCCAGAGGCGGAACACGGAGTTCACTTCGCCGCTGCTGACGGTACCGGGGGCAATGCCTCGCTTATCAATTGAGTATTTGCCGTTGACGCCGACCTTCTCCATGTGGTGGTGGAAGGGGGTCATACGGAAGTAACGGTGCGCGTGCAGGGGCTTCTCCCCCGCTGCGACCGAACGCTTACGGCTGGTCTTGAATACGAACTTCTGCACGATCACAGAGAACACTTCCAGCACGGGAATCAGAGCGATGACCAGCAGAAGCAGCTCGGTGCGGGTGAACAGCGCGAAAGCAACCATTGCGCCACCGAGTGCCAGGGAACCGGAGTCGCCCATGAAGATCTGCGCCTTCGACACGTTCCACCAGAGGAAACCGGCCAGCGAACCCACCAGGGATGCGGCAATCAGCGCCAGCGAACCGGGGTCGCGCACATCGTAGCAGGCGGTGCCAGCACCGGCGGAGCAGGCGTGCACGTACTGCCAGATGCTGATGGTCAGGTAGCCGGAGAAGATGGTCATCATGATGCCGCCAGCCAGGCCGTCCAGACCATCGGTGAAGTTCACCGCGTTCGTACCGGACAGGGAGATGAGGGTAATCCAACCAACCAGCAGGATGGAGCCGAAGACCGCGCCCGCCGCGAACAGGTCAATGGGCAGGTCACGTACGAAAGAGATGGCGGTCGACGCCGGACGAGCACCCGACTCATTCGGGAACTGGAACGCCAGGTACGCAAAGGGCAGGGTCACGCCCAGAAGACCAATGGTCTTCTGCTTCTCGGTCAGGCCCTCGTTGCCCTTATTACGGAACTTCATGATGTCGTCCGCCGCGCCCACACCGAGCATGCCCAGGGTGAAGGCGATGGTCAGCCACGCGGTAGCGGTCGGTACCGGCGCGGTTCCGAAGAGCAGTGCGCTCACCGCCAGGGTCAAGAAGTAGGCGAGAATCGCCGCGGGGATGAAAATCAGACCCGCCATGGTGGGGGTGCCCGCCTTATGCTGGTGGGCTGCCGGGCCTTCCTCACGGATGAGCTGGCCAAGCTTCAGAGACTTCATCTTCTTGATGAACACCGGCAGCGCGGTGAGGGAGATGAGGAATCCGAAGATTCCAGCAATCAGCACGGTAATCATAAAGCGCTACCCTTCGTTCGTGGTCTGTTCGGTCGAAGTACGGTCGCCCTTAGCGGTGCCGTCCAGGTGAGCGGCAAGGTGGTCGCTCAAATCGGTGGTTTCAACAAAGTCACCGGCAGAAAGCCAGGTCGGTGCCTGCTCTTCCTCAGCACCGAAGGTGTACTCGGCGAAAGCAACCTGGTCACCCAGAATGCCCAGCTTCGCGCCGTTCGAGGACTTGAAGAGCACAATGTCGCCGGGGCGAACCTCGGCGCGCAGAATCTGCTCTGCCTCCTCCGGGGTCTTCACCCAGGTCGCCTCATTACCCCAGGAGCCTTCCAGGTGAGCCGCATTGTAGATGGGTTTCGTCTCGTCGCCCACAGCAATCAGCTTGGAAATGTTCATGCGCACCACGAGACGGCCGATGCGGTCGTGCTCTTCCACGGAGGCGTCACCGAGCTCCAGCATGGCGCCCAGAACAGCCCAGGTGCGGTGCGGCTGACCGGTCGCCGGGTCAACGGTGCGGCCCAGCTGTGCCAGGGTGCGCAGTGCCGCCGCCATCGACTCGGGGTTCGCGTTGTAGGCGTCGTTAATGACGGTCACGCCGTCGGCACGGTCGGTGCGAGCCATACGCCACTTCGAAGCTGCCGCCGCCTTGTTGAGCGCGCGAGCAATCTTCTCACCGGAAATACCGCTGTTGTAGGCGACAGTCGCCGCAGCCAGCAGGTTGTGCACGTGGTGCTCACCAATCAGCTGCGAGGAAATCTCGTACTCGCTACCGTCGGGCAGGCGCAGAGTGAACTCGGGGCAACCGGCATCGGTGGTGCGCAGATTCAGCGCCGCCACGTAACGCTCGTAGGGCTGACCGTTCGCGCCGGTCTTCTCGCCCACGCCGAAGTAAGTAATGGGGGCAACCGAACGCGAGGCCATGCGCAGCACGCGCTCATCGTCAGCGTTCAGCGCCAGGGAACCGGTCGGCTGAACACCCTCAGCCAGCTCGCCCTTAGTGCGCTCAATATTGTCCACGCCGCCGAACTCGCCAGCGTGCGCGGTACCGACCTTCAGGATTGCACCGTGATCGGGGTGCGCAATATTCGCCAGGTACTCGATGTTGCCCACACGGTCCGCACCCATCTCAATGACCAGGTAGCGGGTAGACTCATCCGCACGGAAAACGGTCAGGGGCACGCCCACCTCACTGTTGTAGGAGCCGACCGGGGCAACGGTCGGGCCCTCCGGGGTGAAAATGGCGGCAAGAAGGTCCTTGGTGGTGGTCTTACCGGCAGAACCGGTAATACCGATAACGGTCAGCTCACCCTGAGCACGCATCTGCTCAATGGAGTAGCGCGCCAAATCACCCATCGCCAGCACCACATCGGGCACCTGGATGCTCGGGTAGGGCACGCCCTGCTCGTCGAGTACTTCGCGCTCGACCAGCGCCAGGGTCGCACCCTTCTCAAACGCCATGGGGATGAACTTGTGGCCGTCAGTGACCGCACCGGGCTTCGCCACGAACAGGGTACCGGTCTGCACCTCGCGGGAGTCGGTGGTGGCGAAGTCTGCGTACACCTGCTCCTCACGGCCCTCCAGGCCGATAGCGGTGCCGCCGGTTGCCTCAATAATCTGGGCGGCGCTGAGCTTAATCATTCTTCACCATACCTTCAGCGATCTTAGAGTCACTTTCTTCGAGCATGCGCTGGTAGTCAGGCAGAATCTCGAAACCGTGCGCACGCAGGGCACGGGCGGTTTCAACACGGTCGTCCAGGGCGATATCCACGCCGTCAACATCCTGTTCGGTTTCGTGGCCGCGGCCAGCAATCAGGATGGCGTCGTGCTCGCCCGCCAGGGCAATTGCCGCATCAATAGCGGCGGCACGCGGAGAGATATTCAGAATCTGGGTGGCTCGGCGGTTCTCAGCCTTCTGCGCGCCCTCCTCAACGGCGGCACGAATCGGCTCGGGCGCCTCACCATGCGGATCGTCATCAGTCACAACCACAATATCTGCGTACTGTGCCGCAATCGCACCCATAATCGGGCGCTTGAGCTGATCACGCTCGCCGGTCGCACCGAAAACAATCATGACCTTACCCTCACCGGGGCGGTCCATCGCCTCCAGGGCACGGGTCAGACCGTCCGGGTTGTGCGCAAAGTCCACAATCGCGTGCGGAGCCAAAGAAATCAGCTGCATACGGCCCGGCACCACCGGAGTCAGAGCCGAACCGGACGCCAGCTCAGGCAACAGACGCTCACGCTCAGCGGAGTCAGTGTCCAGGTACGCCATGAGCGCCGCCAGCGCGGCATTCGAAACGTTAAAATCAGCGGGCAGACCGGTGTAACATTCAATGCTCTCACCGGCACCGTTAGCCACGTGGAAGCGGTGGCCCAGGCCCTCACGCTGAACCTTCACCACAGCCCAATCGCGGGCACCAAACTCTGCGGGCACCTCAGCCAGGCCGGCACCTCGAGCAGTTACCAGACGGTGAACCTGCTGCGCACCCATCTGCTCGCAAGCGGTGGAGAACATCTTCTCGCCCCACTCGTCATCAGCAGTAATCACCGCCAGCTCGGCGCGCTCGGGAGTGAACAGCTGCGCCTTCGACTCAAAGTAGTGCTCCATGGTGCCGTGCAGATCCAGGTGATCCTGAGTCAGGTTCGTGAAGCCTGCAACCGCGTACTTCACGCCGTCCACACGGTGGTAATCAATCGCGTGCGAGGACACCTCCATCGCCGCGCAACGCACCTGATGCTGACCCATAATCGTCAGCAGAGAATGCACGTGAGGAGACTCCGGGGTGGTCATCTTCGAAGGAACAGACACACCATCAATCAGAATCTGAATGGTGCCAATCAGACCAGTCTTCACGCCCAGGCCGGTGCGGAACACCGACTCCAACATGTAGGTGGAGGTGGTCTTACCGTTCGTACCAGTCACCGCGTAACGGCGGGTAGCGGGGAACGACGCCGAACCATAAATCAGCGCAGCCAACGGACCCACGTACTCGCGCAGGTTCTCCGTCACCAGGACAGGCACCGGCGCCTCACCCAGCAGCTGCGCACCGGCAGCGTCCGTCAAAATAGCGGAAGCGCCCAGCTTCAACGCACCCTCAGCGAACTGCGCACCGTGCACTTTAGCACCGGGCAGAGCCACGTACAGGTCCTGCGGGCGAACGCCTCGGGAGTCCATGCTGATGCCGGTGACCTCAACAGAATCACCGGATTCAGAACCCTGAACGCCACTAGCCGGCTGGGAGCTCACCTGAGCACCCAAGCCCTGCAGATGTTCGCGAAGGTGCGCCAAACTCACCGGGCGCACAGAATTCGGGCGCAGAGTCTGAGCGTCGCCACCCAGCAGGTTCTGGCCGGGTGCGTGAGATGCGGTATCCATCGTCCTTCTTTCCTCACCACTGTCCGAGGCGGTGAGCTCTGTATGATCAATGCGCTCAAGGCACACAGGGTCATTCAATATTCTACGGGCTTTAGGCTTCGACAGGTGTTCAGTATCGGAGCTTCCTCATCACGAATCAGCTACCGGGAACCTCTCCCCCGCTCGCCTTTAGCTCGTCTTATTGGGGCTATCCTCAGCAAAAAGCGGAATCAACTCCGGTTCACCGGTAGAACGCGGCACATTATAGGTGTGCAGGGTCTTCTCCATAATCTTGGAGAACTCAGCCGTCGTACCGTTCGCACCCACGCTACCCTCAGGACGCTGCATGGTCACCGCCACCAAGAACTGCGGGTTCTCAATCGGCGCCACACCAATAAAGGACGTCGTGTTGCCGTCGTAGCCGCCCTTCTCACTCGGAGTTTCCGCAGTACCGGTCTTACCGCCCACGCGGTAGCCGGTCACCTTCGCCGGACGGGCGTGGCCTTGCTCCACCACATTCTCCATGAGAGTCAGGCAGGAAGCGGCAGTCTCCTCGCTGACCATGCGTTCGCCAGGCTCTACGGCACGCTTATGTTCGGTACCGTCGGCGTCAATGATCGCGTCCACAATGCGCGGCTTCAGACGAACGCCCTTATTGCCCAGCGCCTGGAAAATCATGGCGGTCTGCAGCGGAGTCTGCGCAACACCCTGACCGAACAGCACAGTGTACTGCTGACGGCCATCCCAATCACGCCAATCAGCGATTATACCCTGCTCCTCACCGGTCAGCTCAATGCCGGTAAACTCGCCGACGCCGTACTTCTTCAACCAGTTGTAGCGCTCTTCCTTGCTGAGCTTCTGACCGACCAGCACCGTACCGGTGTTCATCGAGTCATGAATAATGCCCGAGAAAGTACGCCGCTGCGCCCCGTGCTCAAACGCGTCCTTGAAAGTCTGGCCGTCAATCGTGAGGGTCGCGGGCACATCATACACACTAGTCGGAGTCGTCAGGCCCTGCTCAATCAACGCAGAAGAAGTCAGCATCTTCTCGGTCGAACCGGGCTCCACGTTCTGCGAAATAGCGCGCGGAGTCATATCCGCCGCATCCTCAATGGTTGCCGCACCCGGGTCCATCGTAGAGGAATCAGCGAGAGCCAAAATGGAGCCGTCACGCACATCCATAACAATGGCGGTACACCATTCAGCCTTCAGCTCCTCAGCGCGAGCACGTACCACCTGCTGCGCAAAATACTGCACATCACGGTTAATGGTCAGACGAATATTCTTACCGTCCACCGCCAGGCGCTGCTCTTCCTTCGCCACGGGGATACGCACACCATCAGCACTAATCTCGTAGGTGCGCTCACCGGGGGTACCGGCAAGCTCCTTCTCAAAGACACGCTCAATGCCCACCGAGAAGTTACGGGACACCGTGCCACCCTTGCCGTTGCCGTCAGCCTCTTCAACAATGTTGTACTTGCCGACCACGGAGCCACCCACACTACCGTTGGGGTACAGACGCTGGGAGAACGCCTCACCGTAGATAAAGGGCGCACCCAGAGCATCAATCTTATTGAAAATCTCCGGGGTGATATTTGCCTTAATCACCGAGTACTTGGAGGTGCCGTCCAGCTTGGACTTGATGAACTCATCGGTAATGCCCGGGTCAACGGTCTTGAGAATATCGACCATCTCGTACACCAGCTGGTTGGGGGTGACCTCAATCTTCTGGGTGCGATCCTCGTTGTAACGCTTGAAGGTCGCAACGGCACTCTGATCTGCGGTCAGGTTATAACGCTGCACGGTACGCGCCATAACGTTACCGTTGATATCGAGAATCTGGCCACGCACAGCAGGCAGCACCTGCGAGCGCAGACGCTTCTGACGGGACGCATTCGCCACCGCACCGGGGTCAAAGCCCTGACGGATAAACAGGTTCGCACCGATAACGCCCAGAGCGCAGGTGGCTGCGGCGCCTGCGACGAAGCCACGGCGGGTCAGATCCGGCTGACCGGATGCCGATTCGTTCGCGTTCTTACGCGCGTCGGAGCTCATGCGGTGGTCCTTTCGCTGGTCTAGTCTATCGGTGATGCTACGCATCCTGTGGTCAATATTGTTTATCGTGCAGCTTGGCTTGCTGCGGGCTGCTGAGCGGTACTCGGTGCGGCGGAAGCAGCCGGGCTAGCAGGGGCACTATTCGCCGGTGCGGGGTTGGCCTGCTGAGCGGGGTTAGCCTGCTGAGTGGGGCTTGCCGAGGCGCTTGCAGATGCCTTTGCCGCAGCGTTTGACTGAGAGTGGCGTTGCTGAACGGACTTGTCCGCATCCACAATGCTCTTGGCGTAGCTTTCGTTCGAGCCAGCTGCCGGAGGCGGAATCAGGTTCTCCTGCTTGCTTCCCTCAACACCGGTCGGGCTTGCCACCGGGGCGGGGGTGCCCTCAATCGTGGAGGACTGCAGGTTCAGGGTCGCCTGCGAAGAGCTCACAAACATGCCCAGAGTGCTTGCTCGAACCGCCAGGTCCTGCGGGGCTTCCTTGAAGCCAATCTCCTGTTGCAGCGCCTGGTTTTCCTGCACAAGCTGTTGCTCCTGCGCGCGCAGATCCACCATGTCGTACTGGCGGGTCACAATCAGCACGTTCAGCAGCAGAATAAAGACCAGGGTCAGCGGAATTGCCGCAAAAACAGCGAGCATGGTGGGCGGGCTGAGCTTGCGTGCTCGGCGGCGCACGGTCGAGAGCGGGTGACGCGACTTCGGCTTCTCCTCGCGGGTCTCTTCGGTGCGTGCTGCCGCACGAACGCTCGAGGGCACACGGCTCGCATTCGTCGAGGTTCGCTTACCGCCGTGCGAAGCCGCGGTGCTGACGGGGCGGACCACCGGCTGAGATGCAGTGACCGGCTCCAGACGCGCGGTGCGGGTGCGACCGGAGTGAGCTCGGGTGGAGGCGCGGCTCGCCCCGGTGGAGCCGCCTGTAGAGGATGCGCGGGTAGAGCCAACGGCGCCGGGGGTGCCGGCGGCAGGGCGCGAGGAACCGGCGCGTCGACTCCGCGGGGCGCCCTGGGTGCGGGTGGGGCGCGGGGATGCGTGCTGGGTGCTCACTCTTCTTCGCTTTCTATTCTTCTACTTGGCGGGGATGCGGATCTTCTCGGCGGCGCGCAGCTTGGCGCTGGCGGCGCGGGAGTTCTGTTCGATTTCCTCGTCGGTAGGCGGTTCGGCGCCGCGGGTAATGATTTTTACGGTGGGCTTGTGCTCTTCAAGCTCTACCGGGAAGCCCTTGGGTGCCTTGGAGGTTGCCTCTGCGGTCAGTGCCCTTTTGACGATCTTGTCTTCGAGGCTGTGGTAGCTCATGGCGACGAATCGGCCGCCGAGGTTGAGCGCCTCCAGGGCTGCCGGTACGGCGCGTTCGAGGGCTTCCAGTTCGTGGTTCACTTCGATACGCAACGCCTGGAAGGTACGCTTGGCGGGGTGGCCGCCGGTGCGCTGCGCGGCGACGGGCACAGCCTTCTGGATAATGCGCACGAGCTCACCGGTGGTTTCCAGGGGTGCGTTGGCGCGGGCGGTGCAGATGGCGCGGGCGATACGCGATGCGAACTTCTCTTCGCCCCAGTTGCGGATAATGCGGCGCAGCTGGTCTTCGCTGTATTCGTTGACGACGATACGGGCGGTGAGCTCGTCTTCGGAGTTCATGCGCATGTCCAGGGGCGCGTCATAGGAGTAGGCGAAGCCTCGGGTGCGTTCGTCCAACTGCATGGAGGAGACGCCCAGGTCCATCAGGATGCCGTCGATGCCCTGCACGCCGGCGGTTTCCATGGCGCGGTCAATTTCGTCGTAGACGGCGTGGACGGGTACGAAGCGGTCACCGAAGCGTGCCAGGCGTTCGCCGGCAATGGCGTGCGCCTGCAGGTCGCGGTCAATACCGATGAGTACAAGGTTTTCGAAGCGTTCGAGCAGCGCCTCGGAGTGGCCACCCATACCGAGGGTGCCATCAATAACGTAGGCGGTGCCGCGCTCCTCAACGGCGCGTTCAATGCCGGGTGCCAGCAGGTTAATGCAGCGGTCCAGCATGACGGGCACGTGGCGTTCGCTGGCTTCACGCTGGGAGAGGTTCTCAATGGATGCGCCGGTGACCTTGGCGGCAGCGCCGGATGCGGTCGTACCGGTTTCGGGGGCGTGGTCTACGCTCATGGGTGCTCCTGTGAGAGTTTGTCCTGCGGGAAGGCTTACGGAAGAGTGGTGCGGTGGTGATAGAGAGATGCCGGGCGGTCGCCGCTACACCAGCAAAACTGGCTAGAGTAGCGGGCTGAACGGGTCCTCGTCGAGGGAGGCAAATTCAGCTTCGGTGCGGGCGAGGTATTCCTCCCAGGCGGCTGCATCCCAGATTTCTGCGCGGGTACCGGATCCGATGACGACGAGGTTGTCGGTCAGTCCTGCGTATTGGCGTAGTATCGGCGGGATGGTGATGCGTCCCTGCTTGTCGGGCAGTTCGTCTGAGGCTCCTGAGAGGAAGACTCGCAGGAAGTCTCGGGCGGCTCGTCCGGGCAGGGGCGCGGTGCGCATCCGTTCGTGGATGCGTTCAAATTCTGCGGCGGGGAAAACGTACAGGCATCGTTCTTGACCGCGGGTCAGAACGAGGCCTGCTGAGAGTTCCTCACGGAATTTGGCGGGAAGGATGATGCGTCCTTTGGCGTCCATTCGTGGTGAGTAGGTACCTAAGAACATTCACTTCACCTCCCCGATGTGTGCCCCTGATGTGTGCCGATGTGCTGAAGTCTGCGGGAGCGGGGGTGCTCCACACATCCTGTAGGTGCCGGTGGCGGGGTGTGCCGGACCGGCGCCTCCGCCGTTTGTTTGAGGGCACGGTGATAGGACTGACTTTCAGCTTTCCCCTCCACTTTACCCCACTTTCCACCACCTACCCCACCCAGCAGAGTATCTTTTAGTGTTTTTATACTCTCTTCTGCATTTTTAACGCTGGCGCACAGCTTCTACACAGCTTCGGGCGTGTCCGCTCAGCGGGCCGCCTTCATCATGTTTGCTATGTCCTGACTCAAGTACCAGAGTCAATGACGGGGCCAGTTGCAGTAGTCAGTGCGCTCCATCCGCCCGCCTCTAAAACATCCTTCTCTCACTGGCTCGGGCATAGAAAAAGCGGAAGGTAAGAATTCTTACCTTCCGCCTGTGAAGTCTTGATGAAGTCTTAAGACCCTAGAGAGTACGGATACTCAGCCACGAGAAATACTAGCCGTGAGAAAAACTATTGCACCAAAGCAGTACTAGAACTGGCCGTTATTACGCTCGTCCCAGCGGTCTTCGAGACGGTTCATGAAGGAGGAACGTTCCTTCTGCTCGCGCTGACGCACGCGAGCTGCGCCCTCTGCCTTACCGCCGAGGAAGGAGTCGACCGGGGTCTTCTTGCTGGTGGTCGCAAAGTACACGCCACCGGCAGCAAAGAGGAAGCCGAATACGCCCAGCCAGATCATATTAGATGCGACCGCACCGATAATGATGCCCAGGCCGATAAGAACGAAGAGAATACCGAGAGCCAGGTGGCGAGCGCTAAAGACCGGCGCGGTGTTGCCGGTTGAAGACATGGAGGAGGCAAAGTGCGGGTCCTCATTGCTCATGAGTTCTTCGAGCTGGTCCAGAACCTTCTGTTCACGCTCGGACAGTGCCATCGTTTTCTCCTTTGAGGTGTCGCTACTCAAGATGACGTCGGTATCAGCCGGGTTAGCTAGTGCATCAGCTGGCGCGGTGGGCGCTTCTTCCCGCTGTATGTTTCCGGTCGTATGTTTCCCATCGTACCGCGCGGGGTGGGGTTGGCGCATTCTTTTTTCGGACAGAAGCTCTTTATGACCTCTTTTCGTCAATACTCTTCTCGGGCGCGGTAACTCCGGAGGCTGGCTTGAGGCTTTCCTGTGAGTACTTACGGTGAATCGCGTCCATGACGTGCTCAACCTCGGACCATCTGCCGCTCTTCACGAGGCGGGCACCAGACCCCGAGTGAGCGCCAGCTCCCGAGCGAGTACCGTTCTGCGGGCTATTGTCCGCTCCCCCGCCGCCTCGTTGTGCGGAGGCGTTTTGCGAGGAGGCAGTTTGTGCGGACCGTGAGTTTGCCCCGCTCTCGATAGAGTCGAAGAGGGTTTGTTGCACTCCGTCTTCTGCGCGGGCGAGCTTTTCGGTGCGCACTCCGATGAGTCGCAGGGCGCGGGGTACCGTCTGCCCTACCAGAATTTCATCTGCTCGCAGGGCTTCCAACGCCAGGGAGGCGATCTGCATGCCGGAGTCCACGGGCACGTTTAGTGGGATAGCGCGAGTGTGCGTTTCGAAGGTGCTGTAGCGGATTTTGAGGCTGAGCCCGCCAGCAAGTTTCCCGGCGGCGCGCAGGCGCTTTCCCAGCTTGAGGCTCAGCTCCCGAATAGCAGCGCTCACCTCCTGGGCATCGGTCGTATCCGTCTCGAAGGTGTGCTCGCCACCCATGCTTTTCTCTTCGCGCTCGGTGATCACGGGGCGTTCGTCAATGCCGCGCGCCATGGCCCAGAGGTGCTCGCCCTGGGCGGTGCCGAAGCGTTCTTTGAGCCAATCCAGGCTCATGGACCTCATCTGGGCGATGGTGTGAATACCGTATCGGGAGAGCTGCTCGGTACTTTTGGCACCCACTCCCCACAGGTCGGAGACTTTTCTCGGGTCAAGAAATTCTTGAACGCGCTCGGGTGGAATGACCCACAGCCCGTTCGGTTTACTACCGGTGGACGCCATTTTGGCGAGCAGCTTATTGGGCGCAACCCCCGCAGAGGAGGGCAGGGATAGCTCCTGCGCGATGCGGTCGCGAGCGCGCTGCGCCAGGGCGACGGGGTCTCGGCCGTGCAGATAAGCGCCGGTTAGATCCACGAAGGCCTCGTCCACGCTGACCTGCTCAACGTAGGGGCTCAGATCGTTCAGGATTGCCATGACGGCGCGGGAGTAGTGCCGGTAGTCGCCGCGCAGCGGCAGGACGGTGGCGTTGGGACTGAGGTTCCGGGCACGACTGAGCGGCATACCGGAGCGCACTCCGTGGGCGCGCGCCTCATAGGAGGCTGAGCATACGACCGATCGGGGACCCAGGGGCGCCACAATAATGGGTTCACCGCGCAGAGCGGGGTTTTCGAGGAGTTCAACATTGACGAAGAAGGCGTCCATATCCAGGTGCATAATGACGCGGCCGTTCCTAGCGCCGCCGTTCTTGCCGGTTCGCTTCTGCCCCATGTCGCCTCCTCTCATAGCTTCTAGGCCCACCTACCGAAAATATAGCACATTTCTACGAATAATAGGAGTAATACATCGTAAACGTATTCGTAAATGCGCTCTCTTGGGCTTTTCTCCACTAAGCTAGAAGAAGTGCACACCGCACGGCATCAGGACCGTACATAGCGACCATCAGCGAGGATAGTATGACTCCCCCTTCTCCTTCCGGAGCACCCACTCCCCAGGCGACCGAGAGCCTCACCGTAGCGGCACCGAATATCCCGGCGGATTCTGCGCACCTCGCCGAGCGTATTGCTGAAGAGCAGCGAGCCTACCTGCACGCTTTTGACACTCTCATGGCTGAGTTTTTTACCCGGCAGCGCGAGCTGCTCGAGGGTATTTCTTCTGAGACTCTACCCCTACTTGAGGCTATTGAGTCTCTCTCCACCGGCGGCAAGCGCCTGCGTGCCCTGTTGAGCTACTGGGGTTGGCGAGGTGCCGGCGGCGCACCCGTAACCGAGAACCGCGCGTCCTGGTCTATTGTGAAGGCCGGCATGGCGGTGGAGCTGTTCCAGACCTCCGCGCTGATTCACGACGACATTATCGACCGCTCCGATACCCGCCGCGGCGCTCCCTCCGTGCACAAGCGTTTCGAGGCGGCGCACGAGCAGAATAGTTGGCGCGGTGATGCTTTCAACTACGGTCTGACCGGCGGTATTCTTGCCGGCGATCTGACCCTGGCATGGTCTGCCGAGGTTTTCGCGTCCTTGGGTGAGGGAGCGATTTATGGCTCCCCTGCGCGCACTATTTTTGACCGGATGCGCACCGAGGTTCTGGCGGGTCAGTACCTGGATGTCTACTCCGAGGTTCTCGAAACCGAGGACGCTCAGGCGGCTCTGCAGCGTGCCCTGAACGTGATTCGTTTCAAGTCCGCCAAGTACTCGTGCGAGCACCCCTTCACGATTGGTGGTGCTCTGGCTCTGCAAGCTGCCGCGCTGGAGAGCGGTGCCGGAGCCGTGAGCGAGCAGCACCCGGTACTTGCCGGTTACCGTGCGTTCGGCCTGCCGCTGGGTGAGGGTTTCCAGCTGCGTGATGACGAGCTGGGCGTCTTCGGCCAGCCCGAGGTGACTGGTAAGCCCGCTGGCGATGACCTGCGTGAGGGTAAGCGTACCGTGCTGGTGGCGCTCACCTCCGCCGCTATTTCTGAGAGCGATGCGGCACTCCTACACGATAGCCTGGGCAACCCCGAGCTGAGCGATGAGCAGGTGGAGCGCATCCGCGAGCTGATGGTTTCTTCGGGTGCTTTCGCCAAGCATGAGCAGCTGATTGAGCAGAAGTCTCAGGCTGTGTTTGAGGCGCTGGAGGCGATGAACCTGGACGAGCTGACGCATGCGGCACTGACCGATATCGTGGGCCGTGCTCTGCGTCGCAAGGCATAGATACGCTACGTCGCAAGGCGTAGAGGTTCAACACAGTTAGAACGTTAAACAAGTTGAGGCGGCATACCGAAGTATGCCGCCTCAACCTATTTAGCTATAGTACTGAGCCACTATTACTAAGCTGGTATTACCAAGCCAGTGCCTGCGCACGGCGACGGATTTCAGTCTTACGACCGTCAATCAGTGCGTCGATGGGACGGCCGGGCAGGGACTCGTCGCTGGTGTACAGCCACACGATAGCTTCTTCATCGCTGAAGCCGGAATCCTTCAGGACAGCGAGGGTGCCCTTGAGGGATTCGAGTACTCGCGAACCGTTCATGAACAGTGCGGGTACCTTGCGCACGTTGGTTTCCGGGTCGCGCAGAGCGATGAGCGTACCGTCAGAAATCAGGTTGTGAACGCGGGTCACCTTCAGGTCGAGGGCCTGCGCAATTTCGGGGATAGTTACCCAATCGCCAACGAGGGCGAAGGTCTGAGCAATATTTTCGTTAGTCACCTTTTAAGAGTGCCAGAGCTGGCACGTATTTACCACTTTTGACCCGCCGCAGGTTCGCTGCCCCTCCCGGGTTCTTTCGTTCTTGTACTTTGCCCGTTGTTCTTGCGTTGGAGTCGGGTCCACCGGCACTTTGTAAGAATTCGCTGAGTGTTCACCTGCCCGGCGCCCTCTGGTATCGCTTCTGCCCAGGTGGGCGGGCTAAAATGTTGAGACGTATGAATACTCCCAGCCCACGCCGGATTTCTCCTGTGACCCCTCGTTCTTCTGCAAATACTTCTGTTCCTCCCGCCACTCGTCCCGCTGCCCCGGATACCGCTATTGGTTCTTCGCAGTGGCTCAGTGGCGCCATTATTGAGGGTCACTACCAGGTGGGTTCGCTTATTGGCCGCGGCGGCATGAGCGAGGTGTATTATGCGCTGGACCTGTGGTCGAATAACCCGGTTGCGCTCAAGGTTCTCTCCCCCGCTCTGGCTGAGGATGCAGCGAACCGTCAGAAGTTCCACCGTGAGGAACGCTCGATGCGCCAGGTGGGTGGCGGCGGGCATACGGTGGGCGTAATTTCGTCGGGTACCGAATATTTTTCGGGCCAGATGGTCATGTATATCGTGCTCGAGTACGTGCACGGTTGTACGCTGAGCCAGCTGCTACGTGTACGTAATGCTCTATCCCTGGGTGAGGCTCTGGATATCCTCATTCCGGTCGTGGAGGCGCTCTCGGAGGTTCATGCGAACCGCTACCTGCACGGCGATATTAAGCCGGGCAATATTCTTCTCGACGCTAACGGCCAGGTGAAGCTCACGGACTTTGGTCTTTCTCGCCGTGATGATCAGGTGGATGCGGGCGCCCCCATGGGCACCCCCGCCTACGTGGCGCCGGAGGTTCTGGATCCGAAGGTGAAGGTCGGCGCGCAGGCCGATATTTTTGCGCTCGGCGTGATGATGTACCGCATGCTTTCAGGTCGTCTGCCCTTTGTGGGTCTGGAGAACGACCAGCAGGTGCTCTACCACAACGCCAACATTGAGATGCCCGCGCTGACCGATGTTGCGCCGGGTGCGGACCGCGATATTGCGGGGCTGATTTCGTGGTGTACCCGCAAGCAGCCTCACGCCCGCCCGGAGGATGCGACCGAGCTGTTTACGGCCCTGCTGGAGATTTCTGAGTCGCTGGGTGAGCACGAGCGTGCTTGGCGTGCCCCCTCGTGCCCGGAGCCGGAACTTCCTCTTTGGGAGGCTGTTGCCGATATTGCGGAGCGTAGCGGTGCCGCGCAGATGGTGCGTAACACCCCGATTAGTGCTTTTAGCGATGCCCGCGATCTGCTCGCCTACGATGTCTACTCCCCCGACAGCCTCGTGTACGATGCCTCGACGGCGGGTCAGGGCGTGCACCTTGCCGACGTAGATGCTGAGGACTCCGTGCTCAACCGCCAGGGCATTCCGCCTCTGGTGAGTTCTGCCTCCGATAATGACTATTCTGACACTGATCAGGAGCAGGAAGACTCAAAGGGCAAATCCGGCAAGCGTGGTCTGGGCTCATTCATGAGCCGCCGTACCGCCGCGGCGAAGGGCCCGCTGACTCAGTCCGTTGGCATTGGCCCGCAGACGGAGCAGGAGTTCATCTCGGCTCATGGCGAGTACGCCCCAATCCATGCGGAGCGTTCGTTGAGTCCCTCCGGCGCGCGTCGCTCGAAGTCTAAGGGGGCGGCGAGCGCGTCGGAGGCTTCACCGGCAGAGGAGGCCGCTTCTTCTCAGGAATCCGAGCAGTCTTCGCAGAAGGATCCTCGCCTGCCCGCCAAGCAGTTTAGGACCCCGCCCTCGGGTATGGCGGTGGGCGGTTGGGCTCTAGCGCTGATTCTGCTGGGCATGGGTTCGAGCTTTACCGGTTGGTGGCTTGCGACCTCACTGGTGCAGTCGCAGTGGTGGCACAATATTGAGGCGTTCCTGACCTTCTAGTAGTGCTCCCCCTCGAGCGCTCTGTCCTCGTCTGTGCACTCTGTCCTCGTCTGTGCACTCTGTCCTCGTCTTTGCAGTGCGCAGGTTAAACGTAATGCCCGGGTTTTCATTCATCGTGAATGAAGACCCGGGCATTGTTTTTTCTGCTATTTCTCACCGACTAGCACGGCGAGGCGCATGAACGTTTTATGCGCGGTTCTTGAGGTACTCGGAGACCAGGAACGCGATTTCCAGGGACTGCGAGTGGTTCAGACGCGGGTCGCACAGGGACTCGTAGCGGTCAGCCAGTGCTGCCTCGTCGATGGCGTCGGAGCCGCCCAGGCATTCGGTCACGTCGTCGCCGGTCATCTCTACGTGGATACCGCCGGGGAACGAACCCAGTGCCTCATGCACCTCGAAGAAGCCGCGAACCTCGTCGAGCACGTCGTCGAAGCGGCGGGTCTTGTAGCCGGAGGGCACGGAGATGGTGTTGCCGTGCATCGGGTCGGTGACCCAGACGACCTTCGCACCTTCAGCCTGCACGCCCTCAACGATTGCGGGCAGCTTCTCGCGGATGTTCTTCGCGCCCATGCGGGTGATGAAGGTCAGGCGGCCGGGCTCGCGGTTCGGGTCGAGCTTGTCGATCAGCGCGAGTGCGTCCTCTGCGGTGGTGGTCGGGCCCAGCTTCACGCCGATGGGGTTGCGGACCTTGGAGAGGAAGTCTACGTGTGCATCGTCGATGCCGCGGGTGCGCTCGCCAATCCACAGGAAGTGTGCGGAGGTGTCGTAGGGCAGGTGGGTGCGCGAGTCGATGCGGGTGAGGGCACGCTCGTAGTCCATTACCAGTGCTTCGTGGCCGACGTACATGTCGGTGGTCTTGAGGGCTTCGAAGTTCACGCCGCATGCTTCCATGAACTTGAGGGCGCGGCCGATTTCGTTGGCGGTCTTCTCGTAGCGCTCATGCGCGGGGTTGGAGGTGAAGCCGCGGTTCCACTGGTGCACGGCGCGCAGGTCTGCGAAGCCGCCCTTGGTGAAGGCACGGATCAGGTTCAGGGTGGAGGCACTGGTGTGGTAGCCCTGCAGCATGCGCTTGGGGTCGTGTACGCGGGCTTCGGGGGTGAAGTCGAAACCGTTGACGGTCTCGCCGCGGAAGGAGGGCAGGGTGACGTCGCCGCGGGTTTCCATGTCTGCGGAGCGCGGCTTGGAGAACTGACCCGCCATGCGGCCCATCTTCACCACGGGCATGGAGGCGCCGTAGGTGAGCACTGCAGACATCTGCAGGATGGTCTTGACGCGGCCGGAGATCTTGTCGGCGGTTGCACCCGCGAAGGTTTCTGCACAGTCGCCGCCCTGCAGGAGGAATGCGCGGCCTTCAGCAACCTCACCAAGTGCCTGGCGCATGGCGTCGACCTCACCGGCGAAGACGAGCGGCGGTACCGAGTTCAGCTCGGCGATGGTGCTCTCAAAATCTTCGTGCTCGCTCCAGGTAGGCTGCTGGTCAATGTGCAGCTGACGCCAGGTGTCCAGGCCGTGGTCGGGGGCCTGCGAGGTGCTGAGGTTTTGATTGCTCATCTTCACTCCATTGGGATGGTCTTGTGCGTTTTCTGATTCAGCCACCGTTTCGGGTGCTCGGCGCGCCGTGTGCGGCGTGCTGGCTTGCGATTCTTCAGGCTGAATAGACCTAATTGTACTCTTGCTTGCTTCAACACCTAACCCTGCAGTCAGGTACATCTCACATGTTTAGATGGCGCCACCCGGTGTCGGCGATACGAGGGGTGAAAAGCGCCCTGACAGAACGGCATACGAAAGGGCGGGATGCGGCACGTACCGTATCCCGCCCTCTGGCGCATGTGTGTATCTGTCGTATGTGTGCACCCGGGGTGCTGTCTCAGGGTGTTGTCTCAGGGTGCTATCTCAACGTTTAGCGTTGCAGGTGTGCGACCGCCTCATCAGCGCTCATGTTCTTATCAGCCATGAGCTTCTTGACGCGGTCGGCGTACACGTCCACGTATTCCTGGCCGCTCAGGGCACGGATCTCGGAGCCAATACGGTCAGCAATTTCACGCTGAACGCGGTAGCTCAGGTCTGAGCCGTCGGTGTATTCCTCGAAGGTGAGGGGCTTGCCGATAATGGTGCGTACCTGGATGGGCTTGCCGTCGTGGCGCAGACGGATACGGTTCGAGCCGGAGGGCTGAATCAGGTCGGTACCGATCTGACCGACGGGCACTACGGGCACGCCTGCTTCAACTGCGAGGCGGGCGACACCGACCTTGGGGCGGTAGCCGCGTCCGTCGGGGCTACGGGTGCCTTCGGGGTAGATGCCGATGATGCCGCCGTCCTTGAGGACCTGCGCGCCAGCGTTGAGGGATTCCTGGCTCTTCTGGCCGCCGGAGCGGTCCATGGGAAGCTGGCCAACGCCGCGGAAGAACGCCGCCATGGCGCGGCCCTTCACGCCGGGGGTGGTGAAGTAGTCGCTCTTGGCGAGGAAGTTCACGGTGCGCGGCATGGCGAGAGGAATAAAAATGGAGTCGCAGAATGCCAGGTGGTTGCTGGCGACGATGCAGGGTCCATCGGGCAGGTTTTCGAGGCCAACCACGTCGTGGTGATACAGTCCCTGCAGCAGGGGTGAGCCAAGAACCTTGAGCGTTGAATAGAGGGCGGTGTTAGGCATTGGGGTCTCCTCTCTGAATGTTCCCGGCTCAATTCTAGCGTGTCTGGAGAGGTGCGAGAGAACGCGCGATAATTAAAGAAAAGAGAACGATTTTTCTGCGCACCGGTGTATCGGGTGCGCTGGGGGCGATATACCAGCATCGGTGCTGTATCTGTGGTAGCCGGTCAGGGTACGCTATAGAGCCTCACCTGTGCTCATACTCGCGCAGGTTGGCGAAGGAGGACCATGAGCATTTTTGATAACTCGTTGGAGCCGCTCAAGCGGATGCGCCGCAAGGCTCGCGAGCGCAGGCTTCTAGCAACCCAAAATGTTAAGGACTCCCTGGCGCGTCGCCTCGAGGGCGACCAGGAAGCGTTCGATCACTCCCCCGTTTCTTTTAGTCCTGACCCGGCGCAGCATTCCGTGGGTATTTTGCTGGTCCATGGTTTTACGGGTTCGCCGCACAGTATGCGCCCGTTGGCTCAGCATTTTATGGAGCTCGGTTATGCGGTGGAGATGCCTGTGCTGACTGGGCATGCGACCCGTTGGCAGGATTTGCGTGATAGCACGTACCAGCAGTGGCTGGATTCTGCCGAGCAGGGGTACCGTCGCCTAGCCGATCAGGGTCTGCGTGTGGTGGTCATTGGCATGTCCATGGGCGGTACGGTGGCGACTCACCTGTCGGCGCGTCTGCCGGTGGCGGGTACGGTGCTGATTAACCCCTATATGGTGGATGTGAACCCGATGATGCGCCACGCCGGTAAGGTGTCGAAGGTTCTGCCGGTGCTCAAGGCGATTGGCTCCGATATTGCGATTCCCGGCGTGAGCGAGGGTGCGTATTCTATCGTTCCGACGGCGGCGGTGCATCAGCTGCATCTTTTGGGTGCTGAGACTCGTGCTCTGATTCCGCAGTTGAAGTCGCCGGTTCTGTATTTGCGTTCACTGGGCGATCATACTGTGTCGGATAGCTCCCACAAATATTTTCTCGAACATTGTTCAGTTCCTGTAGAATTTAGGTGGCTGACCCGCAGCTACCATGTGGCAACGCTCGACTACGACGCCAAGTATCTTCTCTCTACTGTTCAAGCTTTTGTCGCATCACTAAACCACTAAATTCTGAAGGTTCAGCGCACCAACCGGCGAATGCATCACCCGCCGAGGTGGGCAGAACATTCAGATGGCCATCACGGCACCTCGAACCATCGAGGACAGCCCGCGGCACCGGATCCGCCACGGGCTCACGCCCTGATATGAAAGGCGCATTATGAAAGTCTTCTCCACTCCCGCTGAGGTTCTTGTTGACCCCTCACTGAACCTGACAAGCATTGTTGAGCGCCACCGGGCCGATAGCTCCAACCCGTTGCTGTACCGCCGTCAGATGTCTCCGGGTAACTGGCAGCCGGTTCACGCCCAGCAATTCCACCAGATGGTGACCGACCTGGCTAAGGGTATGATTGCCTCTGGTATCCGCCCGGGTGACCGTGTAGGCATTATGAGCCGCACCCGTTTTGAATGGACCGTCATTGACTTCGCGATTTGGTATGCCGGCGCTGTCTCCGTGCCGGTATATGAGACGAACGCTGCCGCACAGGCGGCGTGGGCACTGTCCCATTCTGAGGCTGTCGCCATCTTCGTCGAGGATGAGAAGCTCCTGAATCGTGTGGCTGAGGCTGAAGAATACGCCGCTTCTACTTCTGAGCCGTGCCAGCTCAAGCACCGCTGGGTCATTGAGAACGGCGACCTTGATGCCCTCAGCGCTCGCGCGTCCGAGGTGAGCGATGACCAGCTGGAGCAGGTACGTTCCGCTGCTGGCGGTGATGACATCGCGACCATTGTGTACACCTCCGGCACGACCGGTCGCCCGAAGGGTTGCGCGCTGACTCACGGTCATTTCCTGAACCTGAGCGCGAACACTAAGTTTGCAGAGCCCGAGATTGCGAACCCCCGCAACTCCTCTATTCTTTTCTTGCCGCTGGCGCACGTTCTGGCGCGCCTGATTCAGGTTCTGGCGCTGGACGCTGGCCTGGTCATCGGCCACTCCCCCAACATCAAGAACCTGGCGGCTGACTTGGATAGCTTCAAGCCGACCATGCTGCTGGTGGTGCCCCGCGTCTTTGAGAAGGTGTACGAGGGTGCCATGGCGAAGGCTGCTAAGGGTGGCAAGTTCAATAAGGCTCTCTTTGAGCGTTCCACCGATATTGCGGTGCGCTGGTCGCAGGCGAAGGTTGAGGGTCGCGTGCCCGTCAAGCTGGCGGCGCAGTACGCTCTGTACGACAAGCTGGTCTACTCGAAGCTGCGTGCGGCTCTGGGCGGCGAGCTGCGTTATGCGGTTTCCGGCGGCGGCCCCCTCGGCGAGCGCCTGGCGCACTTCTTCCACGCGGTGGGTGTGCAGGTGGTTGAGGGCTACGGCCTGACCGAGACCTGCGCCCCGATTGCGGCTGGCCGCATTAACCCGTACCAGATTGGCATGATTGGCCCGCTCATCCCCGGTTCCGAAGGCTACATTGCTGAGGACGGCGAGCTTCTGGTTCGTGGCGTGGGCGTGATTAGCAGCTACTACAAGAACCCTGAAGAGGACGCTCAGGCGTTCACTGAGGACGGCTGGTTCCGTACCGGTGACCTGGCTCGTTTCGATGAGCGCGGCTACCTGAAGATTGTGGGCCGCAAGAAGGAAATCATTGTCACCGCCGGCGGTAAGAACGTGATTCCGGGTATTGCGGAGACTCATCTGCGTACCTCTCCCCTGGTTTCTCAGGCGATGCTGGTTGGCGACGAGAAGCCGTTCATTGCGGCTCTGGTGACCCTGGATCCGGATACTCTACCCGAGCAGTTGGAGCACCTGGGTCTGCCCCGTTCGCTCTCTATTCCGGAGGCTGCCGTTCACCCGGCGGTTCGTGCCGCGATTCAGAAGCTCGTGGACGAGGCGAACCAGCTGGTTTCCCGCGCCGAGGGTATTCGCGAGTTCCGCATTATGAACCGCGATCTGACCGAGGCGGACGGCTACCTGACTCCTTCACAGAAGCTGCGCCGCGCGAAGATTCTGCAGGACTTCTCCTCCTACGTGGATGAGATGTACGGCAAGGTTTCCGATAGCACGTCGGATTCTTTGGCTCGTCTGCAGGAGTACGCGGCGGAACAGTCTGAGAAGTTCGCTGAGCTGCGTGAGCAGGCTGCTGAGCGTCTGCACGAGTACGCGGATCACCAGGCGGAGCGTCTTGCCGAGCTGCGTGAGCAGGCGGCCGAGAAGTTTGAGGAGCTGCGTGAGCAGACCGCCGAAATGATGCAGAAGCCCCAGGAGGATAAGACCGAAACGAAGGAAGACGCCGAACGGTCTGAGAAGACTAACGACGATTCCGAGCATGAGACCGCTACCCCAGCTAAGGGTGTAGAAGCTAAGAAGGCAGATACTCAGCGTTCTGAAGGCGAAGACTCTTAGTCGTCACTAACTGATTGTGAATATATATGTGAGGAGGGGGTCGTACCGTTTAGGTACGACCCCCTCCTCTATGTTTACCTCAACGCTCAGAGCCTGAGCCCTTGAGCGGTATTCTTTGAACCGGTTGGTACTAGTTGGCGGGCTCGTCGAATTCCAGGCCGAGCAGCGCGTTCTCAATGATTTCGGTCAGTGCCGGGTGGATCCAGTACTGGCCGCGTGCGAGGGTGCGCGCGTCCATGCCGAAGCTCATTGCCTGCAGTAGCGGCTGGATGAGCACGGAGGATTCTTCACCGACCAGGTGCGCACCGAGCAGCTCGCCGTTGTCCTTGCGGGCAATCAGCTTGCACAGGCCGATCTTGTCTTCCATTGCCCAGCCGTAGGCGGTGTCGCCAAAGTTCTGTGCCTTGACGGTGATCTCAAAGCCTTCACGCTCAGCGGCCTCGCGTGCCTGCTCTTCGGTCATGCCGACCACGGCGATCTGCGGGTTGCTGAAGACCGCGCCGGGTACGTAGCGGTGGTCGCTGGCACGCAGATCCTCGGGGTGGCTGAGGTTGTGCTGCACAACGCGGGCCTCGTGGTTTGCCACGTGCTTGAGCTGGTAGCGGCTGGACACGTCGCCGAGGGCGTAGACGCCGGGTACGGGTGCACCGTTGTAGAGCACGCGCTGGTACTTATCGACGCTGAGCTGACCGCCGTCCTGCACGTCGAAGTAGTTCTTCGCGTTGAGGGTGTCGGTGTTGGGGCGGCGACCCGTAGCCACGAGCACAGCGTCCGCCGGGATTTCGAGTACCTCTTCACCGTTCTCGGTGGTGCGCTTCGCTACGACGGTCACGCTACCGTCGGCGTTCTCACAGATCTCGGAGAGGGACGCATCCTTGACGATGTTCCACTGCTTGCTTGCGGCTTCTTCGAAGCGTGCCACGACCTCTTCATCCACGCCGCGCAGCAGGCGGGAGGAGCGGTTCAGCTGGGTTACTTCGGTGCCGAATGCGGAGAAAACGTGGGAGAATTCTGCCGCAATCACGCCGCCGCCGATGACGACCATGCGGGCGGGCAGTTCGTCCAGGCGCATGACGTTGTCGTTGGTGTAGACCTTGGAGGAGTCGATACCGGGCACGGGAGGTAGCACGGCGCGCGAACCTGCCGCAATAACAATCTGGCGGCCCTGCAGGCGGGTGCCGTCGGTCAGCTCAACGGTGTGGGAGCCGACGAAGCGCGCGTACTGGTCGTAGAAATCGACGTTGGGCAGACCGGCACGCCATTCACGGCCGCCTTCAACAATCTGGTCAATGCGAGAAGCAAAGATGCGGTCACGAATCTGTGCCCAGTGCACGGCGTCTACGTGTGCGTCGACGCCCAGGTGCTTGACCTCGCGGGTCTTCTGCGCGATAGTCGCCGGGTAGACGTACATCTTGGTGGGGATGCAGCCAACGTTCAGGCAGGTGCCACCGAAGATACCGCCGTCAATGAGGGCGACCTTCTTGTCGTCCCATTCGGGGCCGATGAGGGTGTTGCCGGATCCGGAGCCGATGACGATGAGGTCGTACTGTGCTACGCCGTCAATGCGTTCTACGTTCTCGATGCTCATGTGGTCCTCTCGTTGTTGGTGTTGAGGCTGGGCTCGTTCCCAGCGTGCCCCTCGATGGCGGGGTTATTTCTGTTACTGCCACTATAACGCGTGGAGGCTACCGGCTATTCCCACTATCTGGTGTCAATGTTGACGGATATGCGAAAGTGCGCCGTCCCAAAGAACACAGCACTGAGAACACAGGGGTTCTTTGAGAAGACGCACTCATGCGTTGAAACCTCAAGCGTTGAAACTATGTGAGCCCGCGGATTAGTGATGATTAGATGTCTGCGCTTAGAGGTCTGCCATAAGCCCGGCCAGCAGACGGGTGAAGTCAATGGCGGGATCAACCGATTCTTCGTCGGGCCAAAAATGAATCGGGTACGCGGCACCCTGTGCACGCTGCAGTACGGGGCTTTCAGCGAGCACAGGATCTGCCACGAGCTCGCCGAAGAGGGAACGCATTTCGTCGTGTCGGTAGCGGTGTTCGCTGTCGTTGGGGCGCATCTTGTTAATAACTACTCCCGCGCCGTCAATGCTGATGCCGCTTTCCTGCTGAAAGCGCACGATGGCGCGCAGGGTTCGTTCGGTGCCCGCCACGGAGAAAAGGGAAGGCTCTGCGACCGAAAGGATGCGCTCGCTAACCGCCCAGCCCATTGAAGACAGGGTTCCGAGGAACGGCGGGCAGTCAATCAGGATGACGTCATAGGCGTCCGCTGCCGCCTCCACCATGCGCTTGAAGCGGCGGATGAACGGCGCGGCTTCTTGCCGGTCCACGAGGGTGGAACGAGCCGAACCTCGCGCCACCTTCACTCTACCGGTGGTCACGGGGTTATTGGTCAGCAGGGTGGGTTTACCGACGAGCGCATTCCAGGAGGAGCTACCGGCTTCCTCCGCGAAGGCGCGCTCATTGGAACTGGCAATCAGGGAGGCGACGTCGGGGATGGTTTCATCCACTGCCAGGCCGGTGCTGGCGTCGCCGTGGGGGTCGAGGTCAATAACGAGTGTGGAGAGTCCGCTGTGTAATGCCGCGGAGGCGAGCCCCAAAGTGATGGACGTTTTGCCAACGCCGCCCTTGAGGCTGCTGATACTGACGATGCGGGGCATGCAGGTCCCTTTTATGAGTGAGGTGTAATGCCCCTTTATTTTAGCGAATCTTCGCTTTTCTTCTGGCTCTGACAGGGGTGTATCTTGAGTTTTTTCTCAAGTGAGCATTGAATATTCCCTCGCATTTAAAGCTTCAGCCCGCGCTCGCTACCCGATAGGTAGTAAGCGCGGGCTGATTCACGTTTTGCGTTTTATGCCTGTGCGCGGCGGGCACGGCGGGCGGCGAGTTCGTCGCCTTCGAAGTTTTCGTGCATCTCTTCGCCGGGCTGGCCGTTGAGGTTCATTTCGATTTCGCGCCATACGCGACCGATAGCGATACCGAAGACGCCCTGACCTGCCTGAACCAGGTCAATGACCTCGCTCGGGGAGGTGCATTCGTAGACGGTGGTGCCGTCACTCATGAGGGTAATGTTCGCGAGGTCGTCAATGCCGCGGGTACGCAGGTGCTCGATGGAAGTACGAATCTGCTGCAGGGACACGCCGGTGTCGAGCAGTCGCTTCACAATCTTGAGCACGAGCACGTCGCGGAAGCTGTAGAGACGCTGGGTACCGGATCCGGAGGCGCCACGCACGGTGGGTACGACCAGGTCGGTGCGTGCCCAGTAGTCGAGCTGGCGGTAGGTGATGCCGGCTGCTTTGCAGGCGACGGCGCCGCGGTAGCCGAGGTTTTCCTCGACGACAGAGACAGGGTCGGTGAAGAGTACGCCCTGTTCACCACGCGGAGGCGGTGCTACAGGGAAGAGGGTATCGAAGCCATCCAGGGGCTGGTCGAAGCCCTGGGGTGCGTGCGTGGTTGCGGCCTCGCCTGCATTTTCGGCTACCTGCTGCTCTAGCACGGTCCCTCCTTTTCGTTAAACCCTTTTAAGTGCTTCACCGCGCCCCATCAAATGCGGTCGATATCATTCCGGTGTAGACCCGATTCTCGGGGTGAGGTATCGGGGTGAGATTCTAGGGTTGAGGTCTAGAATCTGCGTCTATGATTCGCGTGGCTCCTCTACTGGGTTCCGGCGCGGTTTTCAATACTACACAGCGGTTCGACAGTGCGACCGATGCGCGATAGGCGCGGTTGTTCAATCTATTTTAACTGATAGAGGGCTCTACTTAAAATTGAACCCACCGGAGCGAATGATCTTTTCAGATTCATTCTTGCCTCATTAACGCCTCATAGGGGCGCTCCTCCCCCCGCCGTTCCGTTCGCTTTTTCTGGGCGCCCCGCACAGGGGGAGTTAAAACAGGGGAAGTTTAAAAAGTAAATGCGTACGGGCTGGTAGTCCGTACGCATTTACAGCTGAGTTGAGTGAATAGCCTTGGCAGGCCGGGAGCCCCCTGGTGAGAAAGCTCTTCGTGTTGGACGAAGGGGTAGAAATTCCGAGCGTGCCAGCGTCGGCTTCGTCCAAGTCTAGAGGCCACTACCCGTTGGTGCGGGTAGGGACTATAGAGGGAATCACCGTGGTCAGCGGTGTTTCCCGAGGGAAATCCCCGTTCGGGGGGCGGTAGAACCGCTGAGGGTTTACGAGCGGCAGACTGTCCGGTAGTCTGCGTCTTCGTGCGCCTACTCGTAGGTAGGCATTGCCGATTCGACGAGGGTTGCGTGCAACTGTAGGCACAACTTGCGAATCTTGTCGGCTCGTTCCTGCGCCTGAGCCTGGGAGGCTGCGTCGCGGCGTGAAGCCAGCGGAGCTACCGCAATTTCCACGAGGGAGATTTCGCGGTCTGCCGCAGACTTGAATGCGCGCAGGTGGCGGGGCTGAATGCCGTGCTGGGTCAGCTCTGCGCTCACGCGGGCGATCAGCACGTCGTAATCGGTGTACTCCACATCCGAGCCATCTTCGAGCAGTCCAAAGTCAATCAGCTCGCGAATCAGTTCGGGAGTGGTGTTAGCGTATTCTGCCAGCTCACGGAGGGTGTAGGTGCGGCCTTCCTGCTCGTCCGGTCCGAGGACGGTATCCAGGACGTCTTCACTTACGGTGGCGGGCATGGAGTTCAGCACGCGACCGGCTTCCAGATCCTCCAGATGCTGACGGATTACCTTGAGCGGCATGTAGTGGTCGCGCTGCATAGTGAGGATGTAGCGCAGGCGCTCAATGTCAGTCTGGGAGTACTTGCGGTAACCGGTTTCGGTACGGCTGGGGTGCACGAGACCACGCTCCTCCAGGAAGCGAATCTTGGATGCGCTAATTCCGGGGAACTCGAGGTCGAGCTGGCTAAGAACCTGACCGATGGTCCGGCTCTTAACGTCACGCGGGTTACGGTCAGAGTCGCCGTTCTCCACGTCCTCTAGTTGAACCTCAGCGTTAGTGAGGTTTTCATCGATGCGTGAGGTCATCTATGTCTTTCGGGTACTTGTTCAGCCGATGTCGATACGAGCCGATATTTGAGTGAGTGGCTCGTTCCCCCGGGCGGGGGTCTCGCTTCGTGCCGAACATCTTTGCTTAGTGTTGAGAGTGTGATAGATAAGTTCAGTTGTTTATCACGAAATGATAAACCGCAAACCTTCGAGACAATCTTATAGCCTCACAAGGCATTTTGCTATTCAGTTCGCCCTTTTCAGAGGCTTTTTGAACCCAAAAATAGCCACACAATCAAACACTATCCAGTATAGACAGTACCAATTTTAGCAAAATCCCAATACTTCGAACACATGCATCTCATATTGGACTGCTTTACGAGGAAAATTTTATCTTCTCGCGATAGTTGAAGTTTTCATCACATTTAACTTGAAAGAGGCTCCCACTAGGGGTTTAGCCATCTTTCAAGCCCCTCAAGTAGCTTCAGAGACCCTCAAGATGAACCTTAAATGCGTCCGTTTATTTGCGTTTGTGTGCACTATTAATGAAAAACGGCGAGACCAATCGGTCTCGCCGTTTCATCAGTACGTACCTCTTACCACGAGGGACGCCAGAGCTATAGAGTCTATCGACTTAGAGCTTAGCCAGCTCAGCCTTGTATGCCTCTGCATCCAGCAGGTTAGCCAGATCGTCAGCGTTCTCGGGGCGAATCTCAATAATCCAGCCCTCGCCGTAGGGATCGGAGTTGACCAGTGCGGGGTCATCCTCCAGGCCCTCGTTCACTGCGACAATCTCGCCAGCAACGGGAGCAAAGAGATCGGAGACAGACTTGGTGGACTCAATCTCACCGAAGCTATCCTCAGCAGCTACAGAATCGCCGACAGAGGGAAGGTCGACGTAGACGACGTCGCCCAGTGCATCCTGAGCGTGGTCGGTAATACCAACACGTACGGTGCCCTCGGCGGTGAGAGCGGAAACCCACTCGTGCTCAGAAGTGTAAGAGAGTTCTGCGGGAACGTTGCTCATAGCAGCGGTGTCCTTTCAGTGTGTTCTTGCGTAGCGCGGACCGTCCCGCGCACGGTGTCGTTCCGTATGTGGGATGACGGAACGTCCTACACCAATTATCACATAAGAAGTAACGCGGGGCACGTCCAAACACCCCCGTACCACTTCTATGACACTATATTTTCCTCTTCTTATTCGTGCACCTAACCATCCGCACCGTATTGGCTTCTAGGCGCCATTCTATTCATCACTTCCACACACGGTTCTATACACAGGTCTCTCCCCCGAGAGAGCCTAGCAGACACACCAAAAGGCTCAGGGCCCCACACCATGAAGGTGCAGGGCCCTGAGCCTTAGGCTAGAGAGCTAAACTCTCACAGCGCCTTAGCGGGAAGAAATGACGCGCTCGGAGAAGCGGTTCGGGTTACCGAAACGGTGTGCGGTAATCGAAACAGCCTGCTCGCGGAGGAAGGGCAGCATCTCGATACGGCCAGCCTCGGTGACCGGTGCGAAGTACACTGCAACGTCCGGGCGACCGCCCAGTGCCGAGTAGATGGACTTCTCATCGTTACCGATGTAGCGGATACGGGTGCCTTCCAGCGGGGTACCAGCCAGTGCGCGAACCGGGGTCTTAGCGTTCGAAGCCAGGTACTCGCGGAACTGAGCGTCCGACTTGACTTCGTACTTGATGCCCTTGTTCTCAAGGACGCCACGGACGTCGACCGGCAGGTCCTTACCGACGGACAGAGCAACCGGTGCGTTAGCTGCCAGACCGGCGAGCACAACGCGCAGGGTCTCTGCTGCGGATGCGGACTCATCTGCACGAACCAGAACCTGGGTGGGTACGTAGCGCAGGATGTTGCGCTCGACGCCCAGCTTCGAGGGGTCGTGGCCGAAGCCGAACTCGGTGTCCCAAGCGTGTGCGTCAGAGGAGACACCGCGCTTGATGAATGCGAAGTCCTCGCGCTTGCCCAGCTCGGAGTTCTCGATGGTGGCCAGGGTCTCGCGGACGGTCACCGACTGGGTGGTTGCGGTTGCGGTTGCCTGTGCCGGCTCCCAATCGGACAGAGCAATCAGGTAGCTGGGGCCACCAGCCTTGGTACCGGAGCCAACGGTGGACTTCTTCCAACCACCGAAGGGCTGACGCTGAACGATTGCACCAGTAATTGCACGGTTCACGTACAGGTTACCTGCCTGGACCTTGGAGAGCCACAGCTCGAGCTCATCAGCATCCAGCGAGTGCAGACCTGCAGTCAGACCGTAATCGGGTGCGTTCTGCAGCTCGATTGCCTCTTCCAGAGTGTCAGCGGTCATGATACCCAGGATGGGGCCGAAGTACTCGGTCATGTGGTACTCGGAACCGGGCTTGACGCCTTCGCGAACACCGGGGCTCCAGAGGCGACCGGTCTCGTCCAGTTCCTTGGGCTGAACGAGCCAGCGCTCACCCGGACCGAGGGTGGTCAGACCGCGCAGCAACTTCTCTTCCGGCTTCTGAACAACGGGGCCCATCTGGGACTCAATGTCCTGCGGGTGTGCCACGTGCAGCGAGTTGACGGAGTCAAGCAGCTGACGGCGGAAACGCTCAGACTGTGCCACGGAGCCAACCAGGATGACGGTGGAGCCAGCGGAGCACTTCTGACCTGCGTGACCAAATGCCGAGTAGACGACGTCCTTGACGGCGAGGTCGATGTCAGCGTTCGGGGTGACGATGATGGAGTTCTTACCCGAGGTCTCACCGAACAGGGGCAGGTCATCACGCCAGGAGCGGAAGAGCTCAGCGGTCTCGTAACCACCGGTCAGGATCAGGCGGTCAACCTCGGGGTGCGAGATGAGCAGCTTGCCTGCAGCGCGGTCAACAACCTTGACGAGCTTCAGAACTTCCTTGGGAACGCCTGCATCCCACATGATCTCTGCGATCAGGGCACCGGTGCGAGCGGTGATGGTTGCGGGCTTGAAGATGACAGCAGAACCTGCAGCCAGACCTGCCAGAACACCACCGGCGGGGATAGCGGTCGGGAAGTTCCACGGGGGAACAACCAGGGTCAGGTCAACAGACTTGGGCTTTGCGCCGTCGATCTTCTCGAGGTCCTCAGCCAGCATTGCGTAGTAGTATGCGAAGTCGATTGCCTCGGAGACCTCGGTGTCGCCCTGCTCCAGGGTCTTGCCAGCCTCAGCTGCCATAACCTCCAGCAGGTCACCGCGGCGCAGTGCGATAGCCTTACCGACCTTGCGCAGAATCTCTGCACGCTCGTGGCCGGAGAGCTTGCCCCATGCCTTACCAGCCTCTTCGGTTTCCTTGATCAGCTTCTCAGCCTCAGCCTCGCTGGTCAGCTCGTTAGCCTTGAGGGTGTCGATGCCCAGCTTGGTGGTCTTGGAACGCTCGAGGATTGCGCGGCCCCACTCGCGGTTACCGGAGAGTGCGGGGTCGGTGTCGGGGGTGTTCTCGAAGCGGCCTGCCGGCACGAAGACGTTGTCCTCGTTCTCGGTCAGACGGTTCTGGGTGCGCTTGGATGCGGGAACCTCGTCGGTGACGGAGTTCAGTGCACGCATGAAGCGGTCCTCTTCGCGCTTGAAGATGGACTCGTCGGTTGCCAGGTCGAAGATACCGGACATGAAGTTCTCGGAGGAAGCGTTCTCCTCGAGACGACGGATCAGGTATGCGATAGCAACGTCGAATTCCTTGGGGTTCACGACGGGCACGTACAGCAGCAGGTGGCCAACGCGGCGGCGGATGATCTCTGCCTGCTGCTCAGCCATACCAATCAGCATCTCGAACTCGACGCGGTCCTTCACGCCGCGGTCCTCGGACAGCAGCAGTGCGAAAGCAACGTCGAAGAGGTTGTGGCCTGCAATACCCAGGCGGACGTTCTTCACGTGCTCGGGGCGCAGTGCGTAGTCCAGAACGCGCTTGTAGTTGGTGTCAGCAGCCTGCTTGGTGTCCCAGGTGGTCAGCGGCCAGCCGTGCATAACAGCTTCCACGATTTCCATGGAGAGGTTTGCGCCCTTAACCAGGCGGACCTTGATGCCTGCGCCGCCAGCAGCAACGCGCTTTGCGGACCACTCCTGCAGGTGCTGCATTGCAGCCAGGGTGTCGGGCAGGTATGCCTGGAGCACGATACCGGCTTCCAGGTCCTTCAGGTGGGGCTGGTCCAGGATCTTGGTGAACACCTCAATGGTGAGGTCCAGGTCCTTGTACTCCTCCATGTCCAGGTTGATGAACTTCTTGGGGGAGCTAGATGCAGCCAGCTCGTACAGCGGGGTCAGGCGGCGAACAGCGGTCTCAACGACCTCGTCGAATGCCCAGTGCTGGTGGGGGCCGGAAACAGCGGACACCTTGATGGAGACGTAGTCAACATCGTCACGTGCCAGCAGGCGCTTGGTCTCAGCCAGGCGGTGCTCTGCTTCCTTGTCACCCAGAACTGCCTCACCGAGCAGGTTGACGTTCAGGCGGTTACCGGTCTTGGTCAGCTCTGCAATTGCGTCGCCCAGCTTCTCCTCGGAAGCGTCGACGATCAGGTGACCAACCATCTCGCGCAGCACGCGGCGTGCAACGGGAACGGTGGGCCATGCGACCTTGCCAGCCAGCTTGCCACCGAAGCCAACAGCGGACTTCATGTACCAGGGCAGGAAGGAAGGTGCCAGGCCGGAAATGCGGGAGAGGTTGCGGCCGGAGACGTTGTCGTCTTCGGGGCGAATAACGCCATCAACAAAGCCGACGGTGAAGGGAAGACCATTGGGGTCCTTCAGAACACCGGCGAGCTGCTCAGCTGCGAAGGTGGGCTTGATCGACTGGGACTCGTTTACCCACTGGCGAACAAGCTGACGAGCTTCCAGAGCCATCTTCTGGTAGTGCTCAGATGCGAAAGGATGGGTCATCCTTGACTCCTAACTATCTTACTGTGTGCGGTGCACACCACGTTTGGCGATGTCTCTATTTCACCACAAAAGGGTAATAAATACCTCATTAGAAAAACTGAATGTTTTTTCCAAAATTCATTTAGATTTTCTTAATGATTGTGCGGTGAGGTTTTCACCCCGCGCCCCCCTCCGAACCTCCTGTTCGAAGAGACAAGGTGAAGTTTGTAGCGACATCGCTATCCATCCCTCTCAGGCTAGCACTTTCAGAGCGCAAATATCGAACCCACTTCGTAACAGACGAACACTTCAAAACCAGTCCCAGAAGCATCTTTGACCCCAAAAATCATCACATTCAGCGCGAAAATACTCGCTACACAAGCCAACATGCCGGCACCCCACTTCAGGCGTCTCAAAAAGAGCCGGCCGGAAGCCCACGCGGTACCATATACAAGAGTCCACGATGAGAGACGCACCATGGAATACGCTGGCAACCACAGCCAACGCAATGCCGAGTGCACCAGGGAGGAAAATATGTCCATCTACGACATCCGACGTATGCAGATGCTCCTCGAAATCCAAGAACGCGGCACTGTCATCGCCGCAGCCGAAGCACTCAGTCTCACCCCCTCCGCCGTCTCCCAGCAGATTGCCACCCTCGAAAAAGAAACCGGCACCCCCTTGTTGCAGCGCATCGGCAGGCGCGTACAGCTCACCAGCGCCGGACTCATCATCGTCGACAGTGCCCGCAGTATCCTGCGCGAACTCGACCGCATGCAAACCTCCGTCGCCAACCTCACCGGTGAACCCGCAGGCATGGTCCGCCTCGCCATCTTCCAGTCCGCGGCCTTCGCACTGCTACCGGAAACCCTCAGCTACCTTGCCGAACACGCACCCTCACTCACGCTGCAGGTACTGCAAATCGACCCCGAAACCGGAACCTCACTGACCCGAAGCCGCGAATACGACATGGTGCTCTCCGAAGCCTACCCGCACCACCACATCCCCGAATACCCCGAACTGCATTCCGAGCTACTCACCGAAGACCCGCTCAGCCTCATCGTGCCCAGCACCTCCACCATCACCTCGATTGAGGAAGCGCACGCACTGCCCTGGGTTCTCGAAATGGAACAGAACACCTCCCGCAGCTGGGCGCTCAACCAGTGCCGCACCGCAGGATTCGAGCCGGTCATCCGCTACAGCGCCAATGACATGATTACGAACTCCAACCTCGTCAAAGCAGGATTCGCCGTCACCATCGTGCCCGGCTTCATCCTCTCCTCCCTCTCCACCACCGAGGGGCTACGCATTGTAGAGCTACCCGGCAAGCCCTGCCGCAAAATCTTTACCGCCGTACGCCGAGAGTCCGCCGCCAACCCCGCCATCGCCATGGTGCGCGAAGCACTGCACCACGCGGTCAAGGTGGCATTCGGCGAACACGACAGGACCGAAACCGCATAAGAAAAATTAACTGCCACCCACGCCGGCAGACTAGACAATGCAAAGGTCGGGGCCGTTCCCACGAACGACCCCGACCTTTCAATATGCCTTTTTGAACAAGCGCCTATATATAAGGTATAAAACACACAACGGAGCCACTCCCCCGCCGTGCCCATCCTTCACAGGAGCCAGCCCAACTGCTAGTTCAGCGAAGCAACCACAGCCGGGCTCTGCACCTCGTAGAACGAAGAGGACAAACCAGACGCCGCCATATCCAGCACAGCGCTCACATGAACCTGCTTTAACGCAGAACCGGCAACGCCCGAAGCTACCTGATAATTCAGCTGAACATCCAAGCGGTGACCGCAAGGAATAGCAGTGCGCAATTCCAGAACGTTCTCGCTGCCGGCACCAGCCTGACCGGTCTGCTCGCTACGGCGCACCGCATCAAGATTCAGAGCATCCACAGGAGCCACCAGGGTCGAAGCACCCAGGCTGCCCGAAGGCAGTACCGCCTGACCCGAGGCAACACGAAGAGTCACCGCAGGATTCAACAACAAACCAGTCTTCGGATCCTGCGCGCGAGCACGCACCATCAGGCGAGTACCCACCGGCAGCGTCGAATTGCCCTCATTAATAATGCTCAGGCGAGTCGGCAGGTTCCGGAAAGCAACAGTACGCTCAGGCTGGCTCTGCATAGACGCAGCCTGCACACCAGACGCCGCTTTCAACTCCAGGCGGATGCACGACTCGTTATAGCGCATCGGAACCTGCACCAGCGCAGAACTCGCCGCACCGCCGTGCCGTCCACCGCCGTGCTGACCGCGTTGCCCACCACGCTGTCCACCAGGACGCTGGGTCACCGGGGTCACGCGAGCGCGCTTACCGCCCGAACGAGTTGCCGCCTCCGCAGCGCTCACGCCGCCAGCTACCAGGGCAGCCGAAGCGCCCGCAACCTTCAACGCGGTACGGCGAGAAGCGTTCATCAGATTATTCTTAGTCATTTTCTACTCCCCTAAGCCTTCGCGATACGGTACACGCCGCTAATCGTGCCCTGCCACCAGGTGCCGTAACGGTCAATCGTGCCCACCATCTGCAGGGTGTCACCACCGCCAAGCAGCAGGCTCACATGCTGAGGCAGGCGCTGCTCGTGCATCGTCTTACCGGTTTTCATGTCCAGCGCGACAGCCCAGGCGTAGGCGCCATTCGCCAAACCAGCCGGACCGCGGCGACGCTCACAGGTATAAATCAGGCCGTCAGCAGTGGAATAGCGAGGAACAGCCGAAGAGTACACGTCCTTACGGTCCCAGATCTTCCGCAGACCGCGGTCGGTAATATCCCAACGCTCCATACCGGGAGCAAAAAGCGCATTCGCAGGAACCGACGGGCCGGCGCCCTCCGGGTACTTCGGGTAGGGGTAGCCGTAGGTGCTTGCACCGACCATCGTGTTACCCACACCGATCATGGAGTTCTCAGTGCCAGAGGTACCGGCAGTAAACAGGCCGACGCTACCGACCTTCGCGCCGTTATCGGTGCGGTACACAATGACCGATTCCTGAATATCAGAGTTATCGGTCAGCATCATGTAATCCGAACCGTTCGGACCAAAGAACGTCGGGGAGGCACCGGAACCCCACGCGAGCTTACCGGGCTTGCGGGCGCTACCTCGATCGTACGCATGCCACCACTTGAGGGTGGGCGCACCGGTTGCGGTAGCGTTCAGCATATAAATAGCGTGGGAGGTCACCACGCTCACACCCTGCGGGCACGCCGAAATCGAGTTATCGATACGTTCACCCGCAATCGACGCCTTGTTCAGGCGCATCGAACGGATCGTGCCGCGGGCAGAATCAATCACCGCGATGTAGCCGTTCTTCGTGGCAACCCATATGCGACCGGACCAGTCGGGTACCAGACCAACCACAGCGTCGTTGGCGCTCTGGGCGAGCATGCGGCTCAGGTCAATACGCTCATCAACTCGGATGCTGCGCCCGTCAGCAGAGTGGGAGAGGCGCAGCAGGCACTGAGAGCCATCCACCAGAACCATGCGGTCTTGCGCGTCAAGGTAGGCGTACACGCCACCGAGCAGTGCACCCTTCGGGATGTCCAAGTGGGAAAGCTCGCGGCCGGTATGCGGATCAAGGATGGAGAGCTTCGGGGTGATGAACTCGCCGTGGGCGAAGACCTGGGTGCAGAGCACCTGAATGAAGCCGTCGCGTCCAGCAAGAATCGTCGGGCAGGCTCCGCCGAGCTTCGTGCCGGTAATCTTCCAATTGCCTGCGCCGGGGCCCGCAAGAGGGGTAGCGTCGGAAGACTGGGCATCACCGTGCATGGTGGTAATGCCGGGTGCGCCCAGGTGCGGATTCGCCTGGGCGTTATAGGTGGGGGTCATGGTTGGTTCTTTCTAACGGTGAGTGGCGCACACCTTCAATGGAGTGCACTAATATGCGCTTTCACATGCGCAAACGTTTCACATTGTAGGGTTAGAAAGCGGTTTTTGACGACACTCAAGGGCACCTTGAAACATTGTTCAGGCGGCGCTTGAGAGCTTCACCCAGAGAGCTTCACCCAGAAAGCCCTCAGCGCTACCCTTTCAGATTCAAAGTACCCTTTATCCCATGTCCATGGACCTTTATACCCGCGGACCTCATAACCACGGACCTTCATGCCCGCGGACCCCATGCCCGCGGCAATTATTTCAGCTACTTCTCCATGAGCGCCTTTGCCAGCGCATCATCAAGAACCAAGTCGGTAATCGCACCCGTACGCAAGGCCCCCCGCAAAGCACGCACACGGTGAGTACCGGAGGCAACACAAATACGGCGCGGAATACGAGCCAGCTCCTTCGGAGTCGGACCGGACGCACGCTTATTCAGCTCCAAATCAGCCCACGAGCCATCCTCACGCAGAAGAACCGTGCACATATCCCCCACAACACCCAGCTCACGCAGCTGACGTTGCTCCTGCGCCTCAAAATAGCCGCCCGAATACACGTGAGAAGGGATAGGCCCGCCAAAAGCGCCCACACCAAAAATAGCGAGGTCAACGTTCTGCTGGGCATGCAGATTCTTCTGCACGCTACGCTCACGCCACATGGCGGTCTTCGTCTCCGCATAGTCAAAAAATGCGGGAACCGGGAAGTGAATCGTTTGCGCATCGTATGCGTTCACCAGCTGCCCCAGCAGCGAACCCAGGTAGGGAATACCGGAATGGTGGGCGTTACCCGCACCGTTGAGCTGAACCACCGTCACGCCGGTCAGCGAGCGGCGCGGCAGATGACGAGAAATCTCAGTCATGGTTGAACCCCACGCCACGCCCAGGCTCGTTCCGTTATCAACCAGGGAATCAAGGAGCGCCGCCGCGGTGCGAGACACCTGGCTCATGCGAGCAATCGGGGTGGCATCCGGACGCACATTCACGAGGGTAACGCGCACCTTATAGCGCTCACCGATGCGGCGCTCCAGCTCACTGCGGGTACGGAAGGAATCATCCAGACGGATCTGCACCATGCCGCTTTCACGAGCACTTTTAAGGAGGCGCGACACGGTGGCACGGGAGACCCCCAGACGGGCCGCGATAGCATCCATCGTCATGTTGTGGATGTAGTACAGCTGCGCCGCCTCGTAGGTATGGTTAGCGCGTTCGTTCATCGGTCACAGACCCCCAGTGAAAATCCGTTCATAGTGCTTGGTTATTATTTCACCATTGGGTTTTACTATTTGCAAGATGAAACCCCACGCCGCGCACGCGGCACGAGAAGAAAGAGCACTACATGAGCTCCCAGCACATTGCACAGCAGTCCCAGCTGACCGCTGAATCCCGCGCCAAGGCACTCAAGAGCATGGTCAACGAAGAACTCGACATCCTGGTCGTTGGCGGCGGCATCACCGGTGCAGGCATCGCCCTTGACGCAGCAACCCGCGGTCTGCGCACCGGCATCGTCGAAGCAGGCGACTGGGCTGCAGGCACCAGTGCATGGTCCTCCAAGCTCGTCCACGGCGGCCTGCGATACCTCTACAACCTCGACTTCAAGCTCGTGACCGAAGCTCTCACCGAGCGCGGCCTGCTGCTGAACAAGATCGCACCCCACCTCGTGCACGCACAGCCCTTCCTGTGGCCCCTGAAGATGCCCGTCATCGAGCGCGCATACTCCGCAATCGGCATCGGCATGTACGACACCCTCGCATTCCTCGGCTCCCGCGGCAACAAGGGCGTCCCCTCCCAGCGTCACTTCACCAAGACCGGCACCAAGACCGTCTTCCCCGACATCAAGGACTCCGCATTCAGCGGTGCAATCCAGTTCTACGATGCGCGCGTTGACGACGCACGCCTCGTCATCGACGTCGTCCGCACCGCTGCAGGCTACGGCGCGCTGGCTGCATCCCGCACCCAGGTTGTCGGTTTCACCAAGGACGCATCCGGCCGCGTCATCGGCGCAGAGCTGGCAGACCTGGAGACCGGCGAACGCCTGAACGTACGCGCAAAGCACGTTATCAACGCAACCGGCGTGTGGACCGAAGAGTCTGAGTCCCTGGCTAACCCCGAGGGCGGCCTGGAGGTGCTCGCATCCAAGGGTATCCACATCGTGGTTCCCCGCGACCGCATCAACGCAACCAGCGGTATCTTCACCAAGACCGAGAAGTCCGTTCTCTTCATCATCCCCTGGCAGCGTTACTGGATCATCGGCACCACCGACACCCCCTACACCGAGGACCGCGAGCGCCCCGTCGCAACCAGCAAGGACATCGACTACGTCCTGATGCAGGCTAACAAGCTGCTCGCTAACCCGCTGACCCGCGAAGACATCATCGGCACCTACACCGGTCTGCGTCCGCTGCTGCAGCCCAAGGTCAAGGACGGCGCAGCATCCACCAAGGTTTCCCGCGAGCACACCGTGACCGAGGTTGCACCTGGCATGAGCGCAATCGCAGGCGGCAAGCTCACCACCTACCGTGTCATGGCTGCCGACGCTGTCGACTTCGCGCTGGGCGAGCAGGCTAAGCAGAACCCCTCCGTGACCGCAACCATCGGTCTGGTTGGTGCAGAGGGCTACCACGCAATTGCTGCTAACCGTGCACGCTACGCAGAGCGTTACGGCTGGGATGAGGACCGTATCACCCACCTGCTCGAGCGTTACGGCGCGCAGATTGAGGACCTCGGCGCTCTCATCGACGCTGACCCCTCCCTCGGTGCTCCCCTGGCTAAGGCACCCCAGTTCCTGCGTGCAGACGTCGTCTTCGCTGTCCGCTACGAAGGTGCCCTGCACCTGGAGGATGTACTGGTCCGCCGCGTACGCCTCGACCTCGAGCAGCGCGACCGCGGCCTGGCAGCAGCAGACGAGATCCTCGACATCATGCGTGCCGAGCTTGGCTGGGATGACAAGAAGGTCAAGGAAGAACTCGACCTCTACGCAGCACGCGTTGCAGCAATGCGCGAGGCAGAGTCCACCTCCACCGACGCTGAGGCATCGGCCAAGATTGAGGCTGTCACCCCCGTGGCACCCCGCGTGAAGCTCTAAATCTTTAGAGTCTTCGCACACCTTTCGTAACCGTTTATTTGGTACGTACCAACCATTCGCCCCTCACCGAACATGGGCTTATCTCATAATTTCTCGGTGAGGGGTGGACGGACGGTTAAATAACCGTTTACGATAATCCCCTGAATAAGACCCTGAATAAGAAGCAGAGAGCTAAATACAGGGTTACCCCACCGGTACGATCTGCTTCTCATCCAGAAACATCATCAACTTTTCGTAGCAACCGCTACACATTTCAGCACAGCGTTGTGCCCCGATCCGCCCGTGCGGTGAGGATGCACGGGAATACGCAAGCAAAGGTTCGCTTGCCTTCCAGACGCTTCGTCTTCAAGGAGCATCTATGTCTCTTCTTGCTTCCGCAGGAACTGTACTGGCAACCGGTTCGTCCGCCCTCGTGGATGCATCCGGTGCCCCCACCGCCCTCGGAATCTTCGCTTCCGAATTCTTCGGCACCTTTATCCTGATTCTGCTCGGTGCCGGCGTATGTGCCGCAGTGACCCTCAAGAAGTCCTATGCTAAGGACGCAGGCTGGGTCGTTATCACCTTCGGCTGGGGTCTGGCAGTATTCACCGCCGTGTACCTCTCCTTCCTCTCCGGTGCACACCTGAACCCCGCAGTGACCGTCGGCCTGGCAACCGCAGGCCGCGACCTGGCAACCGGTGTTCCCGCAACCGCAGGCAACATCGCCCTGTACATCATCGCTCAGATGCTCGGCGCAATGGCCGGCGCAACCGCAGCGTACCTCACCTACAAGAAGCACTTCGATGAGGACCCGGGCGACCGCCTCGGCATCTTCTCCACCGGCCCCGCTATCAAGTCCTACGGCTGGAACGTGCTCACCGAGATTATCGGCACCTTCGTCCTGATTGGCTGGATTATCGCATCCGGTAAGACCCCCGCCCAGATTGGCCCCCTGGCTGTTGCCCTGGTCGTTGTTTCTATCGGTATGAGCCTCGGTGGCGCAACCGGTTACGCTATCAACCCCGCACGTGACCTCGGCCCCCGTATCGCCTACACCTTCCTGCCCATCCCCGGTAAGACCGGTTCCAACTGGTCTTACGCATGGGTTCCGGTTGTTGGCCCGATCATCGGCGCAGTCCTCGCAGGCCTGATCGTTCCGGCAGTCCTGCCCCTCTAACCCTCTCCAAAACCCCATCTTTTTAGTTCTAAGGAAAAATCAATGACGACTTCTCTGCACTCCGCAACCCTCAACACCGAGCGCAAGTACATCCTCTCCATCGACCAGGGCACCACCAGCTCCCGCGCGATCCTGTTCAACAAGGCGGGCGAGAACGTGGCTCAGGGCCAGCTCGAGCACGAGCAGATCTTCCCCAAGGCCGGCTGGGTCGAGCACAACGCAACCGAGATTTGGCAGAACGTCCGTAAGGTCGTAGCAACCGCTATGGCAAACGGCGAAGTCAACCACCACGAAATCGCTGCAGTCGGCATCACCAACCAGCGTGAAACCACCGTCGTGTGGGACAAGAACACCGGTGAGCCCGTCTACAACGCAATCGTCTGGCAGGACACCCGCACCCAGGAAATCGTTGAAGAGCTCGCAGGCGAAGAGGGCGTTGGCAAGTACCACGACATCGTCGGCCTGAACCTCTCCACCTACTTCTCCGGCCCCAAGATCAAGTGGATCCTGGACAACGTTGAAGGCGTACGCGAGCGCGCAGAGCGCGGCGACCTGCTCTTCGGCAACACCGACACCTGGCTGGTCTGGAACCTGACCGGTGGTGTTGACGGCGGCGTTCACGTCACCGACGTAACCAACGCTTCCCGTACCCTGCTGATGAACATCCGCACCCTCGAATGGGATCCGCAGATCGCTGCTGACATGGGTATCCCCATGAGCATGCTGCCCGAAATCAAGTCCTCCTCCGAGGTGTACGGCTTCGGCCGCGCAACCGGTCTGCTCGCAGGCACCCCCATCGCGGGTATCCTGGGCGACCAGCAGGCTGCAACCTTCGGCCAGGCTTGCTTCGAGAAGGGCATGGCGAAGAACACCTACGGTACCGGTAACTTCATGCTCATGAACACCGGCAACGAGCCCGTCTTCTCCAACAACGGTCTGCTGACCACCGTCGCCTACAAGATTGGCGATGCAGCTCCCGTCTACGCTCTGGAAGGCTCGGTCGCAATGAGCGGCTCCCTAATCCAGTGGCTGCGCGACAACCTGCGCATGATTGAGCACGCTGCGGAGTCTGAGGAACTGGCTACCTCCGTTGAGGACTCCGGTGGCTGCTACGTTGTTCCCGCGTTCTCCGGCCTGTTCGCGCCTCACTGGCGTTCTGACGCTCGCGGCGTCATCGTTGGTCTGACCCGCTACGTGAACCGTGCACACATCGTGCGTGCGGCACTGGAAGCAACCGCATTCCAGACCCGCGAGGTTCTGGACGCAATGAACGCTGACTCCGGTGTTGAGCTCTCCGAGCTGCGCGTGGACGGCGGCATGACCGCTAACGAGTTCCTCATGCAGTTCCAGGCTGACATCCTCGGCGTTCCCGTAATCCGCCCGAAGGTTGTTGAGACCACCGCTCTGGGCGCAGCATACGCTGCAGGTATCGCTGTTGGTTTCTGGACCGGCGAGCAGGACGTTGTGGACAACTGGGCTGAGGACAAGCGCTGGCTGCCCTCCATGGAGCCCGCAGAGGTTGACCGCCAGTACCGCCTGTGGAAGAAGGCTGTCTCCCGCACCCTCGAGTGGGTTGACGAGGACGTTCCGACCGCCTAATCGCAGCACCCGTTGCCTGACGGTACGGCCCACGTACTGACGAAGCCCCGGTTGCTTCTGCCCTGCTACGGGGTTGAAGCAGCGGGGGCTTTTCGCTGTTTTATGACGCTCAATTGCGCGTTTATTGCGGCGTAATTTCTACAAAAAATTAGTGCTGGGGTACCGTTGGTTTTTGTAAATTTGGTATCTTCCGCCGGTCACCTGGCGCGGTGTTGTTCGTGAGGTGTCAGTACCGCACAGGACGCGTACGCGACATATTCATGCGCTGTCCTGACAGGAGTCGACGATTCGCGCTGATACTTTATTTACGCCCCCGTCCGCCGTGGTGCTTCACGTACCGCGGCGGACGGACTTTTATCTCTTGTTACTGGGTTCTCTGCGTTAACGATGAGTGGGGTTCGCTTTTCATGGTGCATATCTCGCTGTAAAAATCACTGGTTTTACGCCCCTTGTTGAGATACCCGTTCACATGTTGTGTGGGGTTGGTCTAACGGCGCTTGTTTGCCTTTGATGTCCACTTCAGGCGCCGTATCATAGATATATAGGCTTATTGATTCTATTCTGGCCGCCGAAGATGGCGGTTAGTTACGCATCTGACACCTTCCGGTGGTCGTGAGAACGGAGAGAGACTCCGTTGGAAGGAGGGAGCGGGTTTCCCGCACCGATTATGGTTGATGTCCGTCGCCGCAAGCTTGCAATTATTGCTATGAACGTTTCGGTTCTTGCAGCTGCTCTCTCCTGGCTGTTAGTGCTCTTCTCCGTTATGTATTCTCCCGCAGCTGTACCGTGGGCTCTGGGCGTTGCTATCGTACTGACTGTGATTGGCGCCTACGCGCTGTACCGCTACTACTCCAAGTACTCTCACGTGCTCCCGAACGAGGACCCGGATGCGCACGATGTGCTCGGCCACGACCTGCACTCGACTCACCTGCCGCACCTGCACCACACGGAGGGCAACGCTGATGGAGTAGCCGCTAAGTAGCGAGCTCCTCATCCCCTAGACAGCATAAATGTGCCGCCTCACCAATACCGGTGAGGCGGCACATTTACTTTAAGATCGAGGTTCAGAGTCCGGCCCTGCAACCATGTCTGGACGGTTCGATTCAGTGCTTTGACGCGCTGCAGCTTCGGCTCTGGCTAGTTCTGCCTTTTTATTCTCCTGGACTATCAGAGCGTTATATTTCCAGCCGGGGATTCGTTCAACAAGCCACCCAACCCAGAGGAGCGCAGCGGTAATGAGAGCGACAGGAATCAGGTAAATGAGGGCTCTCGGGTCCCGGGTGTGGTCTGAGGTGCTCCCCGCGCTGAGTTCCCACAGCGCAATGATTGGTACCGCCATTATGGGCATCACTATAAAAAGGATGAGGGCATAGTAAATGCCCATCATGCTGCCGGGCCTGCCTCTATTCATACGAGCCTGGGTAACGGCTCTCTTCAGGCGTTTGTATTCCTCTAAGGTTTCGCCGTCTAGAAGCGAAGCGTTAGGGATCTTAGTCATGACGTACCGTACGGCTTCCAAATCTGAGGGCGAGCAAATAAAGATATGCCCCTGGGACGTAACGGTATATATTTTCGCGATGTCGAGGCACGCCTGCGCATAACGGTTATTGAGCTCTCGGCTCTCCGGGTTTTCTTTGAGTTGCCGGCGGAGGTCTTTCAGATCTTCCATGTTTCTCCTTGCAATTTCAGTCATCGTTGAACCCATCGTTGGGGTACGAGAAACACAAGCCATCCCCTACCCGCTGCGGGGTGGAGAAGCCGGAGTATTGAATTGCGGTGTATCGGTGTGTACTTCACAGAATGCCAGCTCTTGGGGCTCAGGCAAAATTAACGGGGCCTCCTGAGATGTTTCAACGGCGGTGCATACATCTCATATATAGCGGTCAGTTATAGACAAAACCCGCTACGGGGTACGGTACGGAGGCGCCCCTCCCCTATGATGGTTGAAAGGGTTTATCTCTAATACCATCTGCAGTACACGCCCACGAGCCAACGAGGAAGAGCATGACCAAAGCGACCGATTCGCCGCAGCCGCCGGAAGCGCTCGCGCGCTGGTACACTCGCTATTCGAGCCCCGTCGGCGTGCTCTACCTTGCCGCCCGTGCGGATGCGATTGTGGGCATCTGGTACGAGGATCAGGCACACTTCCCGCTCCCCCATGAGCTTGGTGGACTGATTGAGAACCCCGGTGACTATCTGCGGGGGCACAACGTTGCAGAAGGTGAAGAGCCAGCCGGTGAGTTTGCTGCGGCGCAGCTGCTGTCGCGTGCTGAGGCAGAGCTCTCCGAGTATTTTGAGCGCAAGCGCACTTCTTTTACGTTGCCATTAGATCCTGAGGGCACCGATTTTCAGCTGATTGTGTGGGAGCATCTGAAGACTGTTCCTGCCGGCTACACCACCACATACGGTGAGATTTCGCGTGCGGTTGGACCGGGTGCTCCGGCGCAGGCGGTGGGTCAGGCGGTCGGCCGCAATAAGGTTTCTATTATGATTCCGTGTCACCGTGTTATTGGTGCTGATGGTAGTTTGACCGGCTACGCTGGCGGTGTTGAGCGTAAGCAGTTTCTCCTGGATCTGGAGGAGCCGGAAGAGGTGCGGGAGGCGCGGCTCTTCTAGCGACGTCACCCGGCGGTGTCACTCGGCGGTGTTTGAGACTTATCAGAGGGCGGAGCGTGCATCGGATGTGGGCTCCGCCCTCTGTCGTACCTATTTTCGGTTTCGTTGCTCTGCACCACGACACACAATCGAATATACTTGCGATTTACTCACGCTAGAGCTACTGTTTAAGTAGAACATGATTCCGAAATACTCGGATGAGCTCAGCACTCTCAGAGAGGAGAAACCGTGACCTCGCAACCTACTATTCCCGCCGACCCCTTCGAAAACGCCCCGAGCTACCCCACGTGGGTAACCGATGAGCTTCTGCGCGACTACTACGACACCGAATGGGGTATGCCCATCACCGATGAGCGGGGGCTCTTCGAAGCCCTAAGCCTCGAGGCTTTTCAGGTGGGGCTCTCCTGGCGCACGATTCTTGCCCGCCGTGAGGCATTTCGTCGCGCTTTCGAAGGTTTCGACCCCGAACGCGTAGCAGCGTTCACCGACCAGGATGTTGCGCGACTCCTCCAAAACGAAGACATTATCCGTAACGAGCGGAAGATTCGCGCGGTCATCTCCAACGCGCGGCTGACCCTTCGGATGCGTGAGCTTGCCGCCACGCCGTATGACGCATCCGCGGAGGATATTAATCTTCCCCTTATCACCCACTCTTCTGCCCCGACCAATACGGATAGTGTTGAGGCGCCGAATACTCGCCGTCGTCGAGCTCGTACGCTAAGCGATGAAGACCTGAACCGGATGCGCGAGCGCACCCTATCCGACGGCACGCGTGTACCGGGCGGGCTACCGGCGTGGCTGTGGTCCTTCGCGCCGCACGAGACTATCGCGCCGCATACCCTGGAGGATATTCCTACCGATACACCCGAGTCCGCGCTTCTTGCCAAATCTTTTAAAGCTCTAGGAGGTGTGTTCTTGGGTCCGGTGACTGCCTATGCGCTCATGTGCGCGGTCGGCATGGTGGATGCGCACCTGGTGGACTCGCATCGGCGCGGCTGTTCGGGGCTCTTTACCTAAGCCCCCTCGCCCTAAGCTCCCCACGCTCGGCGTGCTCGCGTCTAAGGGCGCAGAAAAGCCGCGCGCCACTTCGTAGAAGTAAGCACGCGGCTTCTATACGTTGAGAGGTTCCGCTCTGAATTAGATCGTCACAGGGTTAGATCATCACGAAGAGGAAAATCAGCGCCAGCAGCGGCGGGGTCAGCTGAATCAGTGCCGGCTTGCGCTTATCCGGGGAGGTGAGGAACAGGTAGACACCGGCAATCGCCATGGAGCCCAGGCCTGCGAACATGAGTGCCACACCTACCTGCGGGGAGCCGAACCAGAAAGCGAGCAGACCGGTTGCGGCGATCCAGGCGAGCATCAGGTTGTACAGGCCCTGGTTTGCTGCCATCTCCTTGGTAGACTCGGCGAATTCTTCGGTCATTCCGAAGGTTTCGCGACCCTTAGGCTTAGTCCAGAGGAAGGATTCGATAATCCAGATGTACACGTGAATAGCGATTGCTACGAAGGCAAAAACGGTGGTGACCGTTGCGAGTGCCTGCATTGTTTCTCCTTGAGTAGTAGGTCTTCTGTTAGCCGTGTGTCTCACGTAGCGGGCGAGCGAGTAACGCACAGATAACAGCCGGGCAGCCTCTCCTGTGCACGTCTCCGGTGTGTGGGCACAAACACTAATTCTACTCCTGCCGAGTGGATTATCCGCATCGTATGACATCGGATACCTCAGATACGGCGAACGCTCGCCACGACGTTACGTCGCAACGAGCGTTCAGCCCATCTTTCCGGTTCTTCCTCGAAGACAGGAAAAGTCGTTTAAAAGCCTAGTGCACGATGAGCGTGAGCAGGTACGTCCAAATGCACAGCAGTACCAGCAGGAAGAGACTGTACTTGATGGTTATGGAGGTAACCTTCGACTCCTGCCCTGCCTCGTTCACGGCGGCAACCGCCACCGCAATCGACTGCGGGGACACAATCTTGCCCATCACACCACCGGAGGTATTGGCTGCAACCAGCATGGCGGGGTCTACACCAATCTGATGCGCGGTGCTTGCCTGCAGACCGGCGAAGAGCACGTTGTTGTTGGTCACCGAACCGGTCACGAACACGCCAACCCAGCCGATTATGGGCGAGAAGAGCGGGAAGAGCGCACCCGCGGTAGCTACCGCCAGAGCGATGGAGGAGGTCATGCCCGCGTAGTTCATGAGGTTTGCTACGGACATGACCAGGCAAATCATGTAGATGGGTTTCTTCAACTGCTGCCATGCACCGTTAAGCTCCTGCAGAGTCTCACGGACGGTAATTTTCGAGGTGAACGCAGAGAGCAGAGCCGCCACCAGAATGGCGGTACCCGCCGCACCCAGGATGTTCCAGTTGAAGACCGCGTGGATAGCCAGGCCTTCACCGTCGCCAATCTGATGGTGGATACCGGGCACATGGAAGCTCAGGTTTGCAAAGCCCAGGGCTCCGTTATGGTCAAAGACGGGGCGTAGCACGGTGGACCAGAGCAGGATGGTGATGGAAAGGAAGATGAAGGGGCTCCAGGCGCTCGCAACTTCGCGCAGGCTGTACGTCGGTTCGTCCTGCGCGGAGAGCTCTTCCAGAGTCGGTGCGGTGGGCTCGCGATAGACGTGCTTGGGCTGCCAGAAGTGCATCACGACCGCCAGGAACACCAGTCCGACAAGGGGCGGCAAAATGCCGATGAGCTCGGGGTCCTGCAGGACCCACAGCATGATGCTCTGCAAGCCAGAAATCACGATACCGGTTGCGAGCGCTACTAAGCCTACCTCACGAATGCCGCGCAGACCGTCCTGAATAGCTACCACGAGCACGGGTACGAGGGCCGCAAAGATCTGCAGGACCCAAACCATCTGGCTGGATAGGTACCCCAGGTCTACGTTACCGATAGCGGCACCGGTGGTCACAGGAATACCGACCGCACCGTAGGCGCCCACGGTGGCGTTAGCGACCAGGGAGAGCATAGCGGCTTTGAGCGGGTTGAAGCCCAGGGCAACCAGTAGCGCTACAGAAATAGCAATCGGGATGCCGAAGCCCGCCGCGCCCTCAATAAACCCGGCAAAGCAGAGGGCGATGAGTAGCACCTGGATGCGCTGGTCCGCTGAGATTGAGGAGACGGAGGACCTCACGATGGCGAATTTTCCGCTGCGCACCGCGATGCGGTAGAGCCACACTGCCATGAGCACAATCCATGCAATAGGCCATAGCGCCGAGAGGAATCCGTAGAAAATAGAACCTGCGGCTGCTGTCCAGGGCAGGTGGAAGACTCCGAGCGCGATGCACAGGGTCAGGGCTAGGGTGATTAGCGCTGATTTGATGCCGCTGAGTTTGAAAACCGTGAGGCAGAGTAGAAAAAGAATAATGGGGGATGCCGCTACGAGTGCAGAGAGCACCGGGGAGTTGAGGGGATCGTAGGTTTGCGACCACATGAGAGTGGTATGTCCTTCCTCGCCGCAGGGTGTACCTACAGCGGTTTGGATGCCGCTGTAGGGTGCGTCCGCCTGCCCTTATGGGGTAGTACGAGGCGTAGCCTCACGACGCCTCTACCGCTGAGGGTCCCTGAACGTGAAAGGCGTAGCAACATCATGTGTCTGTGTTGTAGCCTTGGCTGAAGGCAGGGGGCGCGGGGAAGGATATTTCCACGATGCGGGGCGTTGGTTCTCTCGTTGGAGGCCTCGAAGCTAAAAGTTCCTTAGCTCGTGCTCTCGCCTACGGCGCCAATGCCCACTGAGAACTGTATCACTGTGGCATGTGGGTCCTTTGCTAGGTACTGGGTGCTTTTACAGTGTGAAACGCTAGTTAAGAGTCATTACGATTTAGTCCTTGTCGGTAGTTATTTTCTCCGGTCAATCCCTTTCTGCTACCCGAGCCAAACCTATACGGCGGCAGGTAAGAATAAAGCCCCCTCCTCGACCGCACGGGTCGAGAAGAGGGCTTTACCTCAGAATCATCAGGGGTTCAGCGTCACGTTGCTATCTGCCCCGGTATGAGCCTCAGGAATGGCTTTAGCCAGCCATGAGCGACAGAGCGAAGGACCAGACGCAGACCAGGCCCAGCAGAATAGCGCTGTACTTGATGGACATGGAGGTAATCTTCGATTCCTCGCCTGCGCTGTTCACAGCCGCCGCCGCGATCGCGATGGACTGCGGGGAGACGATCTTGCCCATCACGCCACCGGCGGTGTTTGCGGCAACAAGCAGGGTCGGGTCAACAGCGATCTGGGCTGCGGTGGTGGACTGCAGGCCCGCGAAGAGCACGTTAGCGTTGGTCACGGAGCCGGTCACGAACACGCCAATCCAACCGATGATCGGGGACAGCAGCGGGAAGACCGGGCCGGCTGCCGCGAGCGCCAGAGCGATGGAGGTGGTCATACCGGCATAGTTCATGACGTTTGCGACGGACATGACGAGGCAGATCATGAGGATCGGCATCTTCAGCTGGTTCCAGGTGCCGCCGAGTTCTTCGAAGGCTTCGCCCCAGCTGATCTTCGAGGTCAGGATGGTGATGAGTGCCGCCACCAGAATTGCGGTGCCGGATGCGCCCAGGGTGTTCCAGGAGAACATCGCGGTCACGGTCTTGCCGGCACCGGTGGTGATGGCTTCGTGAATGCCGGGGATGGGGAATGCCAGGGTTGCAGCACCGAGCGGGCCGGTGGTTGCGAACACGGGCTTGAGCGCGGTGGACCAGAGCAGGATGGTTGCGGAGAGGAAGATGAAGGGGCTCCACGCCTTAACAATCTCAGCGCCGGTGTGCTTGACGTTCTGCTGTGCCTGGGCTTCTTCGAGGCTGGGTGCGGTGGGTTCGCGGTAGATGTGCTTAGGCTGCCACTTCTGCATCACGAGCGCCAGCGCCACCAGGGACAGCAGCGGCGGGATGATGTCGACCAGTTCGGGAGAGCCGAGCAGTATCAGGATAGCTGCCTGACCGCCGGAGAAGATGACGCCGGTCATGAGTGCGACCAGGCCGACCTCGCGGATGCCGCGCATACCGTCCTGGATTGCGACCATCAGCAGCGGTACGAAAGCGACGAAGATCTGCAGTACCGGAACCATGCCTGCGGACAGGTGCGCGGTGTCCAGGCCGCCGACCTTAGCTGCGGTGGTCACGGGGATACCGATAGCACCGTAGGCGCCGGATGCGGCGTTGGCTACCAGCGCCAGCATGGATGCTTTGAGGGGGTTGAAACCCAGGGATACCAGCAGTGCCGCGGAGATAGCGATCGGGATGCCGAAGCCTGCCGCGCCTTCGATGAATCCACCGAAGCAGAAGGCAATCAGTAGCACCTGGATGCGCTGATCGTTCGAGATGGAGGAGACGGAGGAGCGCACGATGTCGAAGTTACCGGCGCGCACGGCGATGCGGTAGAGCCACACAGCCATGAGCACGATCCAGCCGATGGGCCATGCTCCGGCGAGGAAGCCGGAGAGGATGGAACCGGCACCTGCGGTGATGGGCAGGCCAAAGATGGCACAGCCGATGATGAGGGTGGTGACGAGGGTCAGCAGTGCTGATTTGAGGCCGCTGAGTTTCAGGACGGTCAGGCCCAGCAGGAAGAGGACGATGGGCACTGCGGCAACCAGCGCGGAGAGCACCGGTGCGTTTAGCGGGTCGTAGGTTTGCTGCCACATTGGGGCGGGTGTTCCTTTCGGTCTGTGTGTATTAGCGGTCGCTTCTTCCGGTACGGCGCCTGTGCTGTATGGAAGCGTTAGGCCGCATAAAAACCGATGGGCCCGGTCCTTGCGTCGTGGATGGGTCCATCGGTGAAGCGTGATGGTCTTGAGCTGCCGGGCGTTTGGTTACTTGACGTGGCGATATGCCGAGGCAATATACCGTGGCCATATACCGTGGCGCGGCGGCGGTGAGCGGAACCTTTCCCTCTCACTAGGTGCTCTTGACTTTATCTGTCTAAGCTAACAGGTCTTCTCCGAGACTTCAGGATAGGGTGACCTTAAGTGTGCACAAATGATACTTATGTGCATAATTGCGCTCCTTAGCCGCGAACCTCCTCCCCAGCGCACAAACACAGAAACGCGAAAGCCCCCTCCTACCGAAGTAGAAGGGGGCTTTCGCTCAACCGTGTCGCAGGCACCTTACCCTCAAAGAAGGTAGGTTACACGCGTCGGGGTTTCACGCTGTTTAGGCTACAACCAGGGACAGGATGTAAACCCAAACACAGGTGATAGCCAGCAGGGCCGCGCTGTATTTGATCGCCATGGAGGTAATCTTGGATTCCTCGCCTGCGCTGTTCACAGCAGCAGCTGCAATTGCGATGGACTGCGGGGAGACGATCTTCGCCATCACACCACCGGCGGTGTTAGATGCAACCAGCAGGGTCTGGCTGACGCCAATCTGCTGTGCGGTGGTAGCCTGCAGGCCAGCGAAGAGGATGTTGTTGTTCACCACGGAGCCGGTCACGAACACGCCAATCCAACCGATGATCGGGGACAGCAGCGGGAAGATTGCGCCCACAGCGGCAACAGCCAGTGCGATGGAAGTAATCATACCCGCGTAGTTCATGACGTTAGCAACGGACATAACCAGGCAGATCATGATGATCGGGGTCTGCAGCTGCTTCCAGGTTGCACCGAGTTCCTCGATAGCCTCACCCCAGCTGATGGAGGAGGTCAGGATGGTGATGATTGCAGCGACCAGAATTGCGGTACCGGAAGCACCAATGATGTTCCAGGTGTAGGTCACGTCAATAGCCTTGGGCTTTGCAACAATCGGTGCCACCTGCTGGATGGTCTGGTGCAGCCACGGAACGGGGAAGGTGATGTTGCTGAAGGCAAGCAGACCGCCCTTAGCGAAGAGCGGCTTCATCGCGGTGGACCAGAGCAGAATCACGACGGACAGGTAGACGAAGGGGCTCCATGCCTTGAGAATCTGACCACCGGAGTGCTTGACGCTCTGCTGAGCCTGAACTTCTTCCAGGGAGGGAGCGGTGGGCTCACGGAAGATGTGCTTGGGCTGCCACTTCTGCATGATGAGTGCCAGTGCGACCAGAGCCAGCAGCGGCGGGATGATGTCGACGAGCTCGGGGTTGCCGAGGCCTGCGAGCAGGACGGACTGGCCGCCGGAGTAAATCAGACCGACAATCAGTGCTACCAGACCGACTTCGCGGATACCGCGGATGCCGTCCTGAATAGCCACGAGCAGTACGGGGATGAGAGCCGCGATGATCTGGATAACCAGGACCAGCTCGGTGGACAGACCGTGCAGGTCCACGCCACCGCGGGTTGCTGCGGTGGTCACGGGGATGCCGATTGCGCCGTATGCACCGGAGCTCACGTTAGCAATCAGCGCGAACATTGCAGCCTTGAGCGGGTTGAAGCCCAGGGACACGAGCAGTGCAGCACAGATAGCGATCGGGATACCGAAGCCTGCAGCACCTTCAAGGAAGCCGCCGAAGCAGAAGGCAATCAGCAGCATCTGGACGCGCTGGTCGGTAGAGATGGAGGAGATGGAGGAACGAACGATTTCGAAGCCGCCGGAACGCACGGAAATGCGGTAGAGCCACACTGCCATAAGAACGATCCAGCCGATGGGCCACATGCCCGAGAGGAAACCGTAGAGGATGGAGCCGGCACCTGCGGTGACGGGCATGCCGAAGATAGCGCAACCGATAACGAGTGCGAGCGCCAGGGAGATGACGGCAGATTTAATACCGCTGAGCTTCAGGACGGTGAGGCCCAGAAGGAAGAAAATAATCGGGACTGCTGCCACGAGTGCGGAGAGCGCGCTCGAGTTCAGCGGGTCGTAGACTTGCTGCCACATAGTGTATTGCGTTCCTTTCCGCGCCCGGAGGGGCGGGATCGAGTTGTGCCGTAAAGCCTACCCAATGGTGCGCGTGGCGGTGTGTGTGCCGTGTGCATAAGGCATGGCTCCCTGTCGTCTTGTGAGTTGGGGAGGCTATCCCACCGGGATATTTGCCTTCACTTGGGTTCGTGTTGGTTTTGCGGCTATGAAATTCAGTGTGTATGAAGTCGTGTTTTAGTCACAGAAACCTAAATATTCCTTGATTTGTCAAGGGAAATTCAGTGCCAAAGCTAAAATTTCTGACCGCTAAAACGCGATTCCTTGTGTACCCAATGTACCACTGAACACCCACAAAATCGGGCATATTCCAACATTTAGATTGAAGCTCATAATTGCACACTAACCTAAAGCCCCACCGCTTTACAGGCGCAATGCCGGCCCCTCCCCCACCATCCCAAGGAAGAGAGCGCCCTTCAGTGCTTCCAGCCGTGTTTTTTTGGCGCCGACTCCCGTATTTCCCCATCCAAGCAAGCAAAACAAAAACCACTAAACGGCATACAAAAAAGCTCCGGAAGGAAAAACCTTCCGGAGCTTTATCTGTCGGGTTGACAGGATTTGAACCTGCGACCCCTTGACCCCCAGTCAAGTGCGCTACCAAGCTGCGCCACAACCCGATTCGTTATTCACGATATTGTTTTCAAGGTTTCCCCTGAACACTCGAATAACTATACCGGGCTTTTAACCCCCGCGCAAGCCAGAATCCCTATTTTTAGAAAAAATCTTAAAAATCTTTTCCTCGCAGATTCTCTGCGCAGATTTCCGCGCAGAATCCAGCGCGCGGGGGCCAGCCCAGCAATACGGCATCAAGCAGACGCGCCCCGCTACTAGCGGCGGCCGCTCTTGCCCTTCTTAGCCTTCGCGCTCTGACGCTCACCCAAGGAACGACGCTCACGCACACGCATCGAAATCTCAATCGGAGTACCCGTGAAATCAAAAGTCTCACGCAGACGACGCATAATGAAGCGACGGTAACCCGGATCCAAGAAACCAGTAGTAAAGAGCACGAACTTCGGCGGACGCGAAGACACCTGAGTACCGAAGAGAATACGCGGCTGCTTACCACCACGCAGCGGGTGCGGATGCGCAGCAACAATCTCGCCCAGGAACGCGTTCAGGCGACCGGTCGGAATACGCGAATCCCACGACTCCAACGAGTGCTCCAGGGCGGGCACCAGCTTGTCCTTGTGCCAGCCGGTCTTCGCCGAAATGTTCACGCGAGGAGCCCACTGCACGTGCGCCAGGTCGCGCTCAATCTCACGCTCGAGCATGTAGCGGCGATCCTCATCGAGGGTATCCCACTTGTTGAATGCCAGGACCATCGCACGACCCGAATCGATCACGGTCTGCACGATACGCACGTCCTGTTCAGAGATCGGCTCGGAAACATCCAGCAGCACCACGGCAACCTCAGAACGCTCCAGAGCGGTCTGAGTACGCAGCGAAGAGTAGAACTCCGCGCCCTTAGCCATGTGCTGGCGACGGCGAATACCCGCAGTATCCACAAAACGCCAGGGGTAGCCGTCCAGCTCAATAATCTCGTCAATCGGGTCACGAGTCGTACCAGCCAGGTCGTTCACCACGGCACGCTCCGAACCAGCCAGCTTATTCAGCAGCGAGGACTTACCCACGTTCGGGCGACCCACCAGGGCCACACGACGCGGGCCACCCAGCGCCTCCGGCTGAGCGAACTGCGAGTGCTCCGGCATGACCTCAAGAATCTCGTCCAGAGCATCCGCCAGGCCACGACCGTGCAGACCCGACACCGGGAACGGCTGACCCATACCCAGCGACCAGAGGTTATAAATCTCCGGCTCCAGGTGAGCATCATCAATCTTGTTAGCAATCAGAATGATCGGCTTCTTCACGCGGCGCAGCATACGCACAATCTGTTCGTCCGAAGCGGTCACACCCACACGGGCGTCCACCACCAGGACCACAACATCGGCCTGCTCCACAGCAATCTCAGCCTGCTCAGCAACCTGAGCATCAATACCGCGAGCGTCAGACTCCCAACCACCGGTATCAACCAGGGTGAAGCTCTTACCCAGCCACTCAGCCTTATAGGACACGCGGTCACGAGTCACACCCGGCTTATCCTCAACCACCGCTTCACGGCGGCCCAGAATACGGTTAATGATGGTCGACTTACCCACGTTCGGGCGGCCAACAATCGCCACTACCGGATCAGCAAGCTGCTCTTCCTCTTCCTCAATGTCGAAGCCCCAAGCACCCAGCAGGGCGCGGTCCTCTTCATCCAGGTCGTAGTCCTCAAGACCCTCAAGAAGAGCCTGAGCACGCTGGTCAGCGGTCTCATCATCAATCTCAGCGAGGCGCTCGGTAACGTCGTCCTCGCCACCGCCCAGGTACTTATCTTCGTAATCGTCGCGGATAGCGTCCTCAGCCATGCGCATTCCTTTCTCTACCCGCCCCACGCCCAACCCAAAGGTCAGCACGCGAGCGCGGCTCAACGTCTTCTCGGGAGCGGATGCACCACTCCCCCAGCGTTTCGGCGGGGCCTAGCCCGCGCGCTTCGCCTTCAACTGGTCATTCACAGCGTTAATCACTGCAGAGACCGTCGCATTAAAATCAAGATCCGAGCTGTCCACCAGGGTCACGCCCTCGGCAGCTTCCATAAAGTTATTGACCTTCGAATCCTTCGCATCACGCTCAGCGATCTGCTTGCTCAAGTCACCCGAAGCGCCGGACTTCTCCGCGTTCTCCAGGCCGCGGCGCGCCATGCGCACCTCTTCAGAAGCAGTCAACAGGATGCGCGCATCAGCATCGGGAGCGACCACGGTGGTGATGTCGCGACCCTCAGCGACCATGCCGTTAATAGCGTGGTCAATCATCCAACGCTGCAGGCCAATCAGGTGCTCACGAACCGCCGGAACCGAAGCCACAGCAGACACCGCCGAAGAAATGCGCTCGCTACGAATCTCCTCACGGATATCGGTCGAGCCCATCAGAATCTCTTCTTCCTTAATGTTCGTACCGAACACCAGGGGCATCTCCTCGACAGCCTTCGCGATCGCCTCAGCGTCGTTCAGGTCAACGCCAAGTTCCAGCACACGGTAGGTTGCGGCACGGTACATTGCACCGGTGTCCAGGTACGCCAGGCCAAAGTGGCGTGCAACTTCCTTAGACACAGACGACTTACCGGAACCGGAGGGACCGTCAATAGCAATCGTCAGTTTAGGGTTCTCGTGCATCAGCACTCCTTAAAATTCGTCTCAAACTCTATGCCGGAAAATACAGCTTTAACTCTACTTCACAACACGCCAACCGCGAGCCGACAAATCGCGGACCAGCGCCTCATGAATAGACGGATTGACCGAGATTTCAGCCATACCCACCGGGGCACCCGTCGAGTGTTCCAGACGCAAATCCTCAAGGTTCGCGCCCAGCTCACCAATCTCGGCAAGCAAACGAGCCAGCGTGCCGGGGGTGTCGTCCACCAGCACCGTCATCTTTGCGAACGCGGCGGGGGCAGTACCGTGTTTACCCGGAATACGGCTCACGCCCGAGTTGCCTTCACTCATCAGCTGCGCCAAATCCAGGCGAGCGCCGGATGCCGTCGGGTTCTCCAGCGTCGCGATGAGGCGGTTCAGGTCATCACGCACCCCGTAGAGGGTCTTCACAATCGGGTCAGCGTTCGCCGCAAAAATCTGCACCCACAGCGTCGGGTCCGAAGCCGCGATACGCACCGTATCGCGCAAACCCTGACCCGCCAGGGACAGCGCATACAGCGGAGTGTCCTGCAGACGCGAAGCCAACAGCGAGCTCATCGCCTGCGGCACATGAGAGATCAGGGCAACCGTCTGATCATGCTCCTCAACGCTCAGAGAAGTCACAATCGCACCCAGCTCCACCGCCACAGAACGCACCAGACGCACACACTCGGGGCGAACCGAATCGTGCTCGCAGATAATCCACGGACGCGCCTGGAACAGCTCGCCGCGAGCAGCCACCGGGCCCGACTTCTCACGCCCAGCCATCGGATGCGAACCCACGTAACGGGACGCATCCGCACCCGAGGCAAGCACATCAGCCAGCGGCTGCACCTTCACCGAGGCAACATCCGTCACCACGGCGCCGGGGTAGCCCGCCTCCGGTCGAGGCGCATAGGTGTTCAACGCGCGAGCGCACACGGCACCAGCACTATCCGGAGGCGCAGCCACCACCACCAGCTGCGGGGCGAGGGCGGCGCGCTCCTCCTCCGACAGTGTGGAGATGCTTGTACCGGCACCGATATCCTGCGCCACAGCCTCGGCGGTGGGTGAAATATCTTGGACGTACACGTCCTCGCATCCTGCCGCACGCAACCCCAAACCAATGGAGGCACCCAGCAGACCCGAGCCGATAATGAGTACCGGCCCGGTCAGCGTTGAGTCGATGGGCAGCTCAGATGTGGAAAGCTCAGCGGGCGAGCTCATGACAACTCCTTAGCGTTATTACATGTCCACCGAAGCGAGCAGGTGACCGATCTCGACCTTGGAGAGGTTACGGACGGTACCCTGCTTCTGCGAACCAATACGGATCGGGCCCATCTCGACGCGGACCAGGCGCTCAACCGGGTAACCGACGGCGTCGAAGAGGCGGCGCACGATGCGATTCTTACCGGAGTGGATGGTCACCTCAACGAGCACGTGGCCGGGGGTGGAGTCCACCAGCTTGAACTCGTCAACGCGGGTCACACCGTCTTCCAGGCGAATGCCCTTCTTCATGGCTGCGCCGACGCCGGGCTCCATCGGGCCGGGAACCTGCACCAGGTAGGTCTTGGGCACCTCGTAGGAGGGGTGGGTGAGGCGGTTCGCCAGTTCACCGTCGTTGGTCAGCAGCAGCAGACCCTCGGTTTCGACGTCCAGGCGGCCCACGTGGAACACGCGCTCGCTCATGGAGGAACGCAGGAAGTCAGAGATGCAGGGGCGACCTTCGGGGTCTTCCATGGTGGAGACCACGCCGGCGGGCTTGTTGAATGCCATGTAGACGAGCTTGTCGTTGGTCTGAACGGTCATGCCGTCCACCTGCACGGTCACCTTGGAGGGGTCCACGCGCACGCCCAGCTCGGTCACAACTTCACCGTTGACGGTGACGCGGCCTTCGGTAATCATTTCTTCGCAGACGCGGCGGGATGCCACACCGGCCTGAGCCAGCAGCTTCTGCAGGCGCACGCCGTCGTGGTCGTAGAACTCGTAGTGGTCTACCGGGGCGTTGCGGGGGCGGCGGGGGCGGTGCGGGCCAGCGTAGTTGCTGACGCGGTATTCGCCGCGCTCGTTTGCGAAGGCTTCGCCGGAGCGGTAGGGGCGGCCCGGTGCGCGGCGTTCGCGCTTGGGCAGTTCGGTGCCGCGGCCTCGGCCGGAACCTGCGCGGCCTGCGCCGAACTTCTTGTCACCGAACTTCTTCTCGCCGAACTTCTTCTCGCCGAAGCCCTTTGCGCCGCCCTTGCCTGCGCCACTCTTCGGTGCGCCGGGGCGACCGCCGCGTGCGGATGCGCCCTTAGCGCCGGGCTTACCGCCCTGACCGGGACGAGCAGTGCCGGGACGGCCACCGCGGGAGTTCTGGGGGCGACCGGATGCAGAGCGGCCGCCGCGGGAGGAGTTTCCATATGCCATGGTGTTCTTCTCTTTTCTGTCGTATAGTGCGAACGTTTCAGGCATTTCCCGAACGTTCGTTCGTCTTATTGATTCGTTGTCGTTGTCTTAGTCGTTGCCCTCGGCAAGCACTGCGGCTTCCGTGTCATCGGGCAGGAAGGGCGCGAGCGCCGGTAGCTCCTCCAAGGAGTTCAACCCGAGCTTCGCCAGCAGCAGCTCCGTGGTTTCGTAGAGGGTCGCGCCGTTTCCGGCTTCTCGCCCTGCTTCACGAATCAGCTGCCGTTGTAGCAGCTGGCGGATTGCCGCGTCCGCGTTTACGCCTCGAATGGAGGCTACCCTCGCCCTGGTCACCGGCTGCTGGTAGGCAATCACGGCGAGCGTCTCGTAGGCGGGCTTGCTGAGGGTCGCGCTCTTGGAGCGGGTCACGAAGCGTGCCACCCAGGGGGCGAAGTCGTCGCGGGCGTAGAGCTTCCAGCCTCCTGCGATGTTCCGCAGCTGGAATCCGCGCGGTTCGGGCGCTACCCGGTTTTCGTCTTCTCCGTAGCCGCTTTCTTCGCCGTTGTACTCGCGGTACAACTGGTCGAGCGCGTGCTCAACAGCTCGTTCGCTGACGATGAGCGCGGCGGAGAGTTCACGCACGCTCACGGGCGCTTCGGCAACGGCGAGGATCGCTTCGATGGCGCTTTTGGCGCCGCCGGGGATTGCCTCGACCTTGGAGAATTCGGCTTCGGCATCGACCGCCACGCTGGGTGCGGTGGAGGGGCCTCCCGCCGGAATCTTTGCCGATTTCGTTGCCGATTCCTTCGACTCACGGGATGCAGTTTCCTGCGATTCCTCAGAGCTGTCGGAAATGTCGGAACCGTCGGAGTCCTCTACCGGTTCGGTAGCTTCAGTCTCCTCAGCTTCTTCGGTCATCTCATCCAGAGGAGCGGCGGCTACCTCGTGCTCAGCCGGCTCAGCGTCCGCCTCAGCAGGCTTTGAGATTTCAGCCTCTACCGCCTCTACCGGCACCGAGTCTGCCTGTTCCGAATCCTCGTCTGCGTTCGGATCCCAGTAGCCCATGTTCACGATCGCAAGGTCGTCAGGGGTGAATTCACGGTCAAAGCGTGAGCCGTGGTTACTCATAATCCTCCTCTACCGGTTCCGTGTTAGCTTCAGATTCGTTCGCAGATTCGTTCGCAGATTCGTTCACTTGGGGTGATTCTGGTGATTCAGGCGCTTCACCGGTTTCGTGCGCATCCTGAGTGCCTGCGGTGTCTGCATTTTCTTCGCGAATCACGAACTGTGCCGCGCTCGCGCTCGCACGTACCCGAATGACTCCGAGCGGTGCGTCCTGTTCCACGTGCAGGGCACCTTCTTTGTAGAGCTCGAGCAGGGCGAGAAAACGAACCACCGCGATTTCTAGTTCGCCGGATCCTTGAACCAGTTCGGCGAAGCTCAGTTCCCGCGCCGCCGTATCGAGCAGGCTGTGCAGAATGTAGTGTTCTTCAGCCGCGATGGTGGTTAGCGGAACGTGCAGGTGCTCGTTGAGTTCTTCAACGATTTCTTCGGGTTCCGGTTCAGGCTCTTTGGGGGTTCGGCTCAGCGCTGTTGCGGCGATGCGGGCGAACTCTTCGGCGCCTCCGGTAAAGACCAGCTCGGGTAGCGCCTGGGCGAATCGTTCTTCGAGGGCTACCGCGCGGGGAAAACGCTGTGCTTCTTGCGCCCAGCGTTCAGCAAAAATATCGGCGACTTCGCGGTAGGCGCGGTATTGCAGCAGACGGGCGAAAAGCAGGTCGCGTGCCTCCAACAGTGCAACATCCTCTTCGAGAGGTTCACGATGCTGCGGGAGCAGGCGTGCGGTTTTGAGTTCCAGCAGGGTTGCGGCGGTGACCAGAAATTCGCTGGCTTCGTCGAGTGCACGTTCGGTGCCTTCAGCGTAGAGGGCGTGCAGGTATGCGAGGAACTCGTCGGTGACCTCTGCGAGCGCCACCTCGGTAATGTCGAGTTTGCGGCGCGAAATCAGGGTCAGTAGAAGATCAAAGGGACCCTCAAAATTACTGAGGGTGAGGGTGAAACCGCGTTCCGGGTTCTGCAGGCCGCGGCCCTCAGTCCGGGCGTTCGCGGCGGTGTCTGCGTTCGGTGTCGGTACCCTCACGGCAGCGACGTTCGTGGTCATAAACGACCTATTCTCCTTAGGTTTATTCTCCCCAGCTTCGTGGTGCCGTCTCAGATGCGGCTTTTACTTCGCCTATTTTTCGAGGCAAGTAGTGTGCGGGGTCTTTAGAATCCACACAATTATACGCCCTCTGCCGGTGCGACTCAAGGGTGAGAGTCACCTCAGCAGAGGGCGTATAGATGTGGGGGCTTTAGCGTGCGCCGCCCTTGTAGATCAGTTCGCGCGCCACCTGGCGGTATGCTTCCGCGCCGGGGTGGCTGGAGGCGTAGCTGAGAATCGGCTCAGCGGACACCGATGCGTCCGGGAACTTCACGGTGCGCTTGATGACGGTATCGAAGACCTTGTCACCGAATGCGTCCACGATGCGTGCCAGAACTTCCTTGGAGTGGATGGTGCGCGCATCGAACATGGTAGCAAGTACGCCGGAGATTTCGAGGTCGGGGTTCAGGCGGTCCTGAACCTTCTCGATGGAGTCGACCAGCAGCGCGACGGCGCGCAGTGCGAAGAACTCACAAATCAGCGGAATGATGACGCCTTCGGAAGCGGTCAGTGCGTTGACGGTCAGCAAGCCCAGGGAGGGCTGGCAGTCGATGAGGATGACGTCGTATTCGTCGCGGACCTTGCGCAGTGCCGAGGCGAGAACCTGCTCGCGAGCCACTTCGTTGACCAGCTGAACTTCAGCTGCGGAGAGGTCAATGTTGGCGGGCAGCAGGTCGATGTTCTCCACACCGGTGGGCAGGATGACGTCCTTAATGTCGACCTTGCGGTCCATCATGACGTTGTAGACGGTCAGGTCCAGTTCGTGCGGGTTCGCACCGAAACCGGCGGAGAGAGCACCCTGCGGGTCGAAGTCGACCAGCAGCACCTTACGGCCGCATTCTGCCAGTGCCGCACCCAGGTTAATGGTGGAGGTGGTCTTACCCACGCCGCCCTTCTGATTCACCATAGAGATAATGCGGGCGGGACCGTGGCTGCTCAGCGGAGCCGGGTCGGGGTATACGCGCAGGGGTCGACCGGTGGGGCCGAGTTCTTGAGCCTGAGCTTCAGTCAATGGTTCACCTTCATCAATGAATTGGAAGTTTTAAAGTTTAAGCGTTGTCTATAAGGTTACCTCAAGAGCGGCTGTTCCGCGGATTGACGGGGTTTTATCCCCGTTCGTGGGCACGCGGATGCGCCATGCGGTACACCTCCATGAGCCCCTCGGGCGTGACCTTGGTGTACACCTGTGTGGTGGCGATGGAGGCGTGCCCGAGCAGTTCTTGCACCACGCGAATATCGGCGCCGCCCTGCAGCAGGTGCGTTGCGAAGCTGTGGCGCATGGAGTGCGGTGAGAAGTCGGAGCTGATCCCGGCGGCTTCGGCGGCTTCCTTGAGGATGAGCCAGGCGCCTTGGCGTCCGAGTCTGCCGCCTCGTCCGTTGACGAAGAGCGCGGCGGTGCCTTTACCGTGCGCTACGAGGGAGGGGCGGGCACGCACCAGGTAATCTTGGATTGCTTTTTGGGCGTAGCTTCCGATGGGTACGAGCCGTTCTTTGTTTCCCTTACCGAAGAGTCGAACGTAGCCGGGCAGAGTAATCTGGTTGCCGTCTTCATCGGTGAGGGTTCCTTCGAAGTGCACGTCGTCGATATCGGCATTGAGCATTTCGCTCACGCGCGCGCCGGTGGCGTAGAGGAATTCGAGGATGGCTCGATTGCGTAGCCCGGTGGCGGTTTCGCGGTCGGGTACGGCGAGTAGCCGCTGGATGTCTTCTACGCTGACTGCTTTGGGTAGGCGCTTAACGTTCTTGGGCGGGGTGACCGGTGCTGCCGGGTCGGTGGGCACGATGAGCGCGGAGACCCAGAAGGCGTGTGCTCCGCGGACTGCCGCCATGGTGCGGGCGATGGAGTTCGGACCCAAGGGCAGGGGCAGGCTCGGCGCGCCTTCTGCGGTTGGCGTTTCTTTTTCTGGCGCCCCGGCTTTCTCCGGCTGCCCGGCACGACTTTTCCCAGCACGACCTTTTCCAGCGCGCCCGTTTCCAGTCCCTCGCCCCGATTCGGAGGCGATCATCAGCGCCAGCGATTCTGCGGCTTCTTCCTGTACTTCCTGAGCTTCCTGCGCGTTCTGGTTGTTTTTCTCCCCCGCTTCGAATCCGGCAACGAATCCAGCAAGGGGCACGGTAGGGGCGGCGAGTTCCCGCATGAAGGAACGCACCTGCGCGGTGGTGATGCGTTCGGGGTCGATGACGCCGAGGGTCGCCATGTAGGCGCTGTATCGTCGCAAGTCGCGCGCGTAGGAGGCGATGGTGTGCTCGCTACTTCCTCGTTCCACGCGCAGGTGGATGAGGTACTGGTCAATAGCTTTCTGGAGCGGGGTCTGCGCCTCCTGGTGGGAAGCACCCAGGCTAGAAGAATCCAGGGCAGAAGAACCCCGCCTAGAAGAACCCAGCACGGAGGAACCGGCAGAAGAGGGCACGCCGAGCAGACCCGCGCCGAGGGATGTCTTGCTCGCCGTGCTTTTTGTCTGCTTCACGCTATCTCCTCTGCCAGTTCTGTTGATGTTTGGGCCTCTTGATGCTTGGGTCTGTTGATATTTAGGTTTGCCGTAGGCGAGGCTACTCCCCTACGTTCCGTTCTTAGTGGTTGCGGAAGTTCTCCGGCTTTTCGCGGCGCTGCCCCCTATAGGGGTGGAACTCCCAGCCGCCCTCGGCGGGGCGCAGGCCTTCAAAGTTGTTCTGCGCAGCCGCGTAGGTGGCGAGTACCGCCTGGATAGCGAGCGCGTTGTGAACCTTTCCGCCCAGTACCAGCTGTACTGCGTCGGCGAGGGGCACCCAGCGGTAGGTCATTTCGGCTTCTTCGTCGGTGCGTTCACTACGTTCTTCGGCGGGCAGCTCTGAGAGGTTACGTGCCAGGTAGACGCGGCCTGCCTCGCTGGTTGCGCCGGGGCTGCTGAAGTAGTCGGTCAGTGCGTTCCAGGTATCTGCCTGCAGGTCTGCCTCTTCGGCGAGTTCGCGCTGCGCGGCGACCAGGGGGTCTTCACCATCGATGTCGAGCAGCCCGGCGGGTACTTCCCAGAGGTTCATGCGCACCGGGTGGCGGTACTGGTTGAGCATCAGCAGTTCGTTGTTGTCGTTGAGGACCGCTACGGCGACGGCGCCGGGCATTTCCACGACGTCGCGGGTCAGCACGGTGTTTTCGTTGAGTTCGTACTCTTCAACGGTCGTTTCGATCACGTAGCCGCTGTACTTCACGGTGCGGGTGCGGATGGTGCGTTCGGAGGGTGCATCAATAATCTGCTGGTTGTTGCTCATTCTTTCATTGTAGGCGGCTTCTTAGCCCCGCTACGTCCGGCGCGTCAGGTACGGGCACGGTTTAAAGCACGTTCAGGTTTAAACGAAAGCATCCCGCTCTCCCCTGCGCGGGGTGAGCGGGATGCTGAACGTTTGTGCCTAGAGGTTAGGCGCCGCGGCGCTCCAGAGCAGCCTTAATCAGGCCGGAGAAGAGCGGGTGCGGGCGGGTCGGACGCGAGCGGTACTCGGGGTGTGCCTGAGTTGCCACGTAGTAGGGGTGTACCTCTGCGGGCAGCTCCACGTACTCGACCAGCGAGGAGTCCGGAGAAGTACCGGAGATGAGCAGACCTGCTTCTTCAAGCTGCTCGCGGTACTCGTTGTTCACCTCGTAGCGGTGGCGGTGACGCTCTGCAACCTCGGTTGCACCGTATGCCTTAGCAACCTGAGAGCCGGGAACCAGGTTTGCCTTGTACAGGCCCAGGCGCATGGTGCCGCCCAGGTCGCCTGCACCTTCGACGAACTGCTTCTGCTCTTCGATGGTTGCGATGACCGGCACGGAGGTTTCCGGGTCAAACTCGGTGGAGGATGCTTCGCGCAGGCCCAGTACGTTGCGTGCGTACTCGATGACCATGGACTGCAGGCCGAGGCAGATGCCCAGGGTCGGGATCTTGTGCTCGCGTGCGTACTTGAGGGCACCGATCTTGCCGTCCAGGCCGCGGATGCCGAAGCCGCCGGGCACGAGGATTGCGTCCATGTTGCGCAGCTGGTGGTCTGCATCTTCGTCGGTTGCGCACAGGTCGGCTGCAACCCACTTGATGTTGACCTTCACGTTGTTTGCGAAGCCGCCGGCACGCAGAGCCTCGGAGACGGACAGGTATGCGTCGGGCAGGTCAATGTACTTACCGACCAGGCCAACGTTGACCTCTGCTGCGGGGCGGTGCACTGCGTCAAGCAGGCGGTCCCACTGGGTGAAGTCCGGTGCGGGTGCCTCAATGCCGAAGTAGTCGAGGATGTAGTCGTCGAGCTTCTGGCTGTGCAGGGTCTTGGGGATGTCGTAGATGCTGGGTGCGTCGGCGCAGGAGATGACTGCATCGCTGTCCACGTCGCATGCGTTACCGATCTTGGTACGGTGCGATACGGGGACCTCACGCTCACAGCGCAGGATCAGACCGTCAGGCTGGATGCCCAGGCCGCGCAGTGCTGCGACGGAGTGCTGGGTCGGCTTGGTCTTGAGCTCGCCGGAGGGGCCGATGAAGGGCACCAGGGAGACGTGCAGGAAGAAGACGTTCTTACGGCCAACATCGCGGCGTACCTGGCGTGCTGCCTCCATAAAGGGCAGGGACTCGATATCGCCGACGGTACCACCGATTTCGGTGATGATGATGTCGGGTGCGTTGTCAATTTCCGCTGCGTGACGCATGCGGGCCTTGATTTCGTCGGTAATGTGAGGGATGACCTGGACGGTGTCACCGAGGTATTCACCGCGGCGTTCCTTTGCGATAACGGAGGAGTAGACCTGGCCGGTGGTCACGTTAGCGGACTGGTCGAGGTTTTCGTCCAGGAAGCGCTCGTAGTGTCCGATGTCGAGGTCGGTTTCAGCACCGTCGTCGGTGACAAAGACTTCACCGTGCTGGAAGGGGTTCATCGTACCGGGGTCGACGTTCAGGTAGGGGTCGAACTTCTGCATGGTCACAGAGAGGCCACGTGCGCGAAGAAGCTGACCGAGGGAAGAGGCCGACAGGCCCTTACCGAGAGAAGATGCAACGCCGCCGGTTACGAAAATCTGGCGGGTTACCTTGTCGTTAGAGGACGCGTTCAGAGCGTTATTTTTTTCATTCACCACGGAATTCAAGCCTACCATTTTCTTGTCTGCTATCCAAGCAGAGGGTTTTGCCGCGAGAGGATTCTCGCAGGCAACTCACCCTCCCCTATTTGTCCTTATCACCACTGTAAACGGAGCCGGGGATTTATTATTCCCGCCGCGCCGTGTAGAAGCAGGTGTAGGAGCATTCTCAGAGTATCTCACATCCTCTGGGCTCCATGCGCCGCTGTTGGTCACCGGCACGGGCTGTACTGGCAACTTTCCGGGGCATGCTCGCGCGCTTCAGTCCCTTTGATGGTCTTTAGCGCGAAAGATGCCACCTTTCGGCGCTTTTGCCAGTACTTTCCCCGTGCTTTTCCCGGCAGGTTTGCCGTCAGTTTCAGCGCCCCTGCGGCACTTCTCGACCGGCAGCCAGCAGCTCGCGGGCGTGCTCTCGTGCCGATTCTGATTGATCGTGTCCGGAGAGCATTCGCGCCAGTTCCACCACGCGTTCCTCCTCGGAAAGCACCTTGACCTTCGAGAGGGACGCGTCATCATTTTTCAGCACGAGGATGTGCTGGTCGGCGAAGGCGGCAACCTGCGGCAGATGGGTAACCACCAGAACCTGCACGTGTCGGGCGAGCATGGCGAGGCGGCGACCGATTTCGATAGCTGCCTTACCGCCCACGCCGGAGTCCACCTCATCGAAGATGAAGGTGGGTACGGGGTCCACTTCGGCAAGCACTACCTCCAGGGCGAGCATCACGCGGGAGAGCTCACCACCGGAGGCGCCCTTACCGAGCGGGCGCGGCACGGCGGTTCGGTGCGGGGCCAGCATGAAGGTCACGGTGTCTCGGCCGTGCACCGAGAACTTTTCAGCTTCGGCGACCTCTACAACCAGGGAGGCGTTCGGCATGGCAAGGGCGGTGAGCTCCTCGCTGACGGCATCCGCCAGTTTCTGCGCGGCGGCACGGCGCAGGGCGGTCAGTTCTTGCGCCTGGGCGCCGAGCACCTTGCGTAGCTGTACCAGCTCGGTTTCCAGGGTTTCCTGTCGCTGCGGGTCGTCCACCAGGGTCTCAAGGCGTGCACGGGATTCTTCGGCCCATTCGAGAACCTCGGCAATATCGGCACCGTACTTGCGGGTGAGGGTCGCCAGCTGGGCACGGCGAGTCTGCACCTGCGCTAGACGTTCGGGACCTTCAACGTCCAGGGAGGCCATGTAGGAGGACAAATCCGAGGAGATATCGGTGGCAAGAATCAGCAGTTCGTTGACGCGCGCGGCGAGGGAAGCAAGCTCTTCGTCAGCGTCTGCCTGAGCCTGTAGCGCGGAGCGGCTTGCATCGAGCAGGCTCATGACGCTCCGCTCGTCGCCGGTGGAGTATTCGCTACCGCTGAGCGCTGCGGAGGCGGTTGCCGAGGCAATGCGTAGTGCCTCCACGTTCATGAGCTTCACCATTTCGGCTTTGAGCTCTTCTTCTTCGCCCTCCTGCGGGTTGACGGCGCTGATTTCTTCGAGGGCGCCCTGCAGGGTCTGCGCTTCGAGGGCTCGTGCGCGCGAGTTTTCGCGTACTTCCTTCAGCTCTGCGGCGGCGGCGCGGTATCGCTCGTAGTTTTCGCGGTACTTTTCCAGCAGGTTGGCGAGCTCTTCGCCGGCATACAGGTCGAGGGACTGGCGCTGCTCTGCCGCTGATTTGAGGCGCAGCTGATCGGACTGGCCGTGGACTGCAACAAGAGTCTGACCAATCTGAGACAGGGTTCCGATGGGTGCGGAGCAACCGCCAACATGGGCGCGGGAGCGTCCCGAGGCGTTGACGGTGCGTGCCAGAAGCAGCTCGGAGGTCTGTTCGTCGATGTCTTCGGCGGTGCCGCCGGCTTCTTCGGCAAGCTCGAGGGCGCGGTGCCCGTGGGGCAGGCGAATCACGGCTTCAGCGAGGGCGCTCTTGGCTCCGTTGCGCACGCTGGATGCGTCGGATCGGGCGCCCAGGAGCATGCCGAGGGCGGTGACGACCATGGTTTTACCTGCGCCGGTTTCGCCGGTCAGCACGGAGAATCCGGGTTCGAGGGGGAGCCTCGCATCGGTGATGATGCCGAGGTCTCGAATATGGATTTCCTCAATCACGAACGTTCATTCCTTTTCTTTAGTGCTTCTCGGTATCCTGCGGGCCGCGCCAGCCACGGATCGGAAGCTCAAATTTACGCACCAGTCGCTCAGAGAAGGGCGCCGGGTGGATACGGGCGAGCAGCACCGACTTTTCGGAGCGTCGCACCTCAATACGGGAGCCGGGGTCCAGCTCTACGGTTCGGCGGCCATCGCACCAGAGCACGCCGGAGGCGCCGTTTCCGGGCATCATTTCTACCGCCAGGGTGGAGGTCGGCGCTGCTACCAGCGGGCGCGCGAAGAGCGCGTGGGCAGAGAGCGGCACCATGAGAATTGCTTCAACTTCGGGCCAGACGACCGGGCCGCCGCCGGAGAAAGCGTAGGCGGTCGAGCCGGTGGGGGTTCCCATGACCACACCGTCGCAACCGAAGCTGCTGAGCGGGCGGCAGTCCACCTCGATAATGACTTCAATCATTTTTTCGCGGTTGCCCTTTTCGACACTGGCTTCATTCAGCGCCCAGTCGCTGTGCACTCGCTTGCCGTCGTTCCAGACTTCCACGTCGATTGCCATGCGTTCTTCAACGGTGTATTCGTTGTTGACGATACAACGAACGGTTTCGGTCAGGTCACTCTCTTCGGATTCGGCGAGGAAGCCGACGTGTCCCAGGTTCACGCCAATGAGCGGAACGCTGGTTCGGCGCACCATTTCGGCGGCGCGAAGAATCGAACCGTCACCACCGAGCACCACGCCGAGCTCAATATCGATAAGCGCCACGGATTCGTGGACGACCTGCACGGGGACGGGCTCGTCCCAGTTTTCGCTCAGGGTCTCCAGATCGGAGCGAGTCATGACGGGTGCGAGTCCCGCTTCATAGAGCTGGGTGCACGCCTGTCGGGCGGCATCTCGTGCTTCTTTGCGCCCCACGTGGGCGAAGACGAGAATCTTACGGTGACGTTGTTCCACCGAGTCTTCGGAACCATAACGATCAGACTCATGGCGTTCGGAACCATGACGCGCACCCGCAGCAGCTACCTGTGCGGTTGCTTCCTGCGGTGCGTGGCTTTCGTGTTCTGCCATAACGACTCTCTCCCATCGGGTGTTGAGATGGTGTATCTACACCTATCATACCGAATATGTTCTCGAAAATTTTCCAAAGCACCATATTTTTAGAAAATTATTTCGAATAGCGTGTAGCTGGGGTCTCTAAAATACCTGTGGAAAAATACTCCCCGACTAAAAATACCCCCGAGTAGCGCGGCAGCCTGAGAAAGCCCCACCCTCAACGCGTCCTGCGTTACCGAGCGGTTTTCTCAGACTGCCTTAGCACTATTTATTTTCTGCACCGTATTTATTTTCTGCACCAGAGGAAGTACTCTACGTTGCCGTCCTGTCCGGGGAGCGGGCTGGGTTCCATACCCATCACGCGCAATCCATGGCTTACCGCAGATGCCTGGACTTTTTCCACTGCTTCACGGCGGGCGGATTCTTCGTGCACCACTCCCCCGCGTCCGATGCGGTGCTTGCCGACCTCGAACTGCGGTTTGACCATGAGCACCAGGTCGCCGCCGGTTTCGGTGGCGTTCGCTAGCGCCTCCATGACCAGAGTCAGTGAGATGAACGAGAGGTCAGAAACCGTCAATTCGACCTGCCCGCCAATGTCTTCGGGCTTCATGTAGCGAACGTTGAGTCCTTCGTACACGCCGACTCGCGGTTCTTCGCGTAGCGTGTCCACGAGCTGCCCGTGTCCTACGTCAACGGCGGCTACGTGGGCGGCTCCTCGACGAAGTAACACGTCGGTAAAGCCTCCGGTGGATGCTCCCGCGTCCAGGCAACGCTTGCCTTCTACCTCGATTTCCGGGAACGCGTCGAGGGCACCGGCGAGCTTGTGGCCTGCACGGCTGACGTATTCGGTCAGTTCGCTCTGGCGCACGTAGAGGGTATCCTCCGGGCCCACGAGCATGGACGCTTTGCGCGCAACCTTGCCGTTGACTTGCACGTCCCCTGCAGCGATGAGTTTTGCGGCGAGGGTTCGGGAGCTCACGAATCCGGCTTCGACCAGGTATTTATCGAGGCGCACGGTGTCCTTGTCTTCTTTCTGTCGTCGTCTGGTGACGGGTTATCTAGTGCTCCTCAGAGCATTGCTGTTCTGAGGGTTCACCGCCGCGAACTAGGAGAGGTTTTCGAGGTCCTTCTCCAGCTGCTCGCTCATCGTTTCGAGGCGCTTGACGCGCTCTACGGGGTCCATGGCGAGGGTCGCCGCGAGTTGGCGCTCGAATTCTGCATCAAGCTCAGCGGTTTCCTCTGCCGTGCTGTTAGTCTCCGGGTCTTTAGGCACCGGGGATCCCCTGGATGTTGGGGCGTGCGCCCTGTTCGGGGTTTGCCGCCCACCATGCTGCGCAGGCTACGCGCCATGCTTCGGCTTCGCTCTCGCTACCCGCGAATGCTTCGGTATCTGCAATCTCGGGGCTGGTCAGGCTCAGGTTTTCACCGCGGACTCGTGCCTGCCAGGTGGGGCCGGTTGCGGTGACTTCGTAGCCTTCGTAGAGCACCTCAATTTCGGGGTAGGGTGCGAAGAAGTCCTCGAGGGTGCGCAGAATATAGGTCGGACGCTGATTCGGTACTGCCTCGATGACGTCCTGGTAGGTCTGTACGCCGGTGAGGACGAGGGCGCCGTCCATCTTTGCGTTGTTGGCGCCGAGGATGTCGGTGTCCAGGCGGTCGCCCACAATGACGGGGCGGCTGGAGTTCACGGCCTTTGCTGCAGTGTGGAAGATGGGCGCTTCGGGCTTGCCCGCAACGAGCGGGGTACGGCGTGAGGCGGTTGCTACGGCAGCAACGAGAGTTCCGTTGCCGGGCGCCTGACCGCGCTCCTTGGGGATGGTCTGGTCGGTGTTGGTTGCAATCCACAGCACATCGGGGTTTGCGAGGGTGTAGGCGGCTTCTGCGAGGTCTTCCCAACCCATCTTCGGGTTGAAGCCCTGGATGAGGGCTACGGGGCCTTCTGCTTCGGTACGTACGGGTTCCAGACCTGCGTCACGCACGCAGTCGGCGAGTGCTTCGGTGCCGGTGATGAGTACTTTGGAGCCTGCGGGTACGTGCTGTGCGAGCAGTGCGGCGCCTGCCTGTGCGGAGCTGACGACTCGTTCTGCTCGGGTGTGCACGCCCAGTTCACGCAGGTGCTCTGCTACGGATTCTACGGAGCGCGATGCGTTGTTGGTGACGAAGATGACCGGTACGTTGAGTTCTTCTTCGGCACGGTTGAGCGCTTCGGGTGCACCTTCGATGGCGAAGGGACCCGCGTAGACTACGCCGTCCAGGTCGGAGAGGAGGGCATCGTAGCGGGATAGGAGTGCGTTCGTGGTCATAGAGTGTTCCTCTCGGGGTCTCTGGCGGTTGTCGCTATTAATCGTACCTGTTAGACACTCTAGCGTTGGTGCCTTCGGGCGATTATATGGAAAACCGCTGGACGCTCTCCCCCTGCTTGGGTGTGGCGTCCAGCGGTTTCACGCTGACACTTAGGTCAAGTATTCAGAATTCTTAGATTCTCCGCAGTCTTATTCTGCGGAGGTTTCTTCTGCTTCTTCAGTCTTGGGAGCTTCGGTCTTCTCGTCCTCAGCTTCTTCTTCAGCTTCGCTTGCGTCCTCTTCAGCGTCTTCTGCGGTCTCAGTGAGTTCTACAGACTTCTCTTCCTGTTCGAAGAGGCCTGCTTCACCGAACATGTCGAAGATTTCGGGTTCTGCGAAATTGCCCTGGCCCAGTGCTGCTTCTGCCATGAAGGCGAGGCGTGCCCAGCGTTCTGCTTCCTGGTTACGGCCCGCGTTAGCCAGCGCGTCGGAGTATGCGCTGAACAGACGGGGGCTGTACTCGAAGGCGCGCTTGGGGTTCAGCTGAGGAATCTGCAGCGCTACGACGGCCTCGGACTTCTTGCCCTGATCGCTGAGGATACCGGATTCAACGATGGCGAGCTCTACGCGCACATTGGCGGGCAGTTCTTCCTTCTTGAATTCTGCAATCATTTCCATTGCCTTGGGCAGGCGGCCGAGCGCGCGTTCGCAGTCCACCAGCAGTGCCAGGTGGTCTACGGAGCCGCTAATACGGCGGTGGGTGCGCAGTTCGCGCAGTGCCAGTTCGAAGTCTTCTGCTACGTATGCGGCAACGCCAACAGCTTCGCGTACTGCGGCAATACGGCCTGCGCTGCGGGATGCGGCAACGGCGTGTTCCAGCGCGAATTCGGGGTCGATGTCGAGGTAGCGACCAGCCATGGCGAGGTGCTTTGCGACGGTTTCTGCGTTGCGCGGTTCCAGGGCGCGCAACTGACGGAAGGTTGCGCCGTCCAGCTCGCGACTGGTGATGTCGTCGTCAATTTCCGGCGCCTTGGGCTTTGCGGGGCGGTAACCTGCACGGCCACCGATGCTGCGTACTTCTTCGCGAGGTGCCTCAGACTCAGGGCCGTTGGATCGAGGTGCCTTGGATCGGGAGTCGGAGCGACGGCCGTCGAACTTCTTGCCTCCGCGGTCGTTACGCTTGAAACCGCCCTTGCCGCCAAAGTTCTTGCCGCCCTTCTGGGAGCGGAAGTCCTTTCCTCCGCTGTTCTTGCGGTGCTGGCGGGGGCCGGAGCCGTTAGACTCGTGACGGGGGGTCTCAGACATGAATCTCCTTGGGAGGTATCCGCCAGTGTGGGCGGGTAGGGTATGCAGTCGATTCGGGCGAACCGCTGCCTGAGGCATCAACTCTATGAGGGGTGCTTTAGATACACCCGCTAATGCCTAAATATAAGCCATACCATTCTAGTATAGAGAGTACCTTCCGTGCACCCGTACTGATGGGATGTTAAAGACAAATGGGGAGGCCTAAGGGCCTCCCCAAACAAAAATAGCCCCGGCGAAGCCGGGGCTATTGAATAATAAAGCGGCAATAACCTACTCTCCCACACCCACAAAAGTGCAGTACCATCGGCGCGAAGAGTCTTAGC